>Ga0123352_10015353_pt1 | contig 12193 bp, 6 predicted proteins | sample TergutLab28metaG_FD_89700 | JGI IMG/M metagenome (GOLD analysis project Ga0123352, IMG submission 89700) | Labiotermes labralis P1 segment gut microbial communities from Petit-Saut dam, French Guiana - Lab288 P1 | ecosystem: Host-associated > Arthropoda: Insects > Digestive system > Gut ... | reverse complement strand
TCCAAAAATAAATTTGAGAAATTAGTGTATCTAGTTGGTTTTAGTATAAGAGTTTATCACGATGCACGGTCACCTGAACGTCAAATTATATAGTTTGTTTCGTCTTTTTTTGCATGAAAAACTTCCTTACAGTGCTACTGTGTTTTTCAGGAAAATCCTGTTATGTCATGTGTTCTGGCCATGTTTGAACGTGGGCGATGTTGATCGAAACACTTTCTGCGTGATGAAATCAGAGCAACCAATTTCATAAACAGTTTTTTGACAATGTCTAATACTTTTAATGTGGAAATAAATAAGTTAAAATTTGGTCCTTTACTCCTACAGGGTGCATTAAATTTGTAAATGCACGATTTGCCATCTATGCAACAAAATCAAGACCCTAAAACCTTCCAATTCAGAACCCACGCAATGAAGCGTAGAGTGTAATATCAGTAATCCCTAATTCCCTCGTGTTTGTTCACATGTTGCTTTCTTCGCCTTCCAAAGAAAACAGTTATTAATGCCCAGAAGGAGTTGAGCAGGCAATACTGTCTGCCTACAGTGAAAAAAAAAAGTGGGATAATGTTACTATTTTTCGAGAACTGTGACTAGGATCCTAACTGCATAATGATGATCCTCATGATTTGTGCTCTTGACTAAAAGTAAGGGCGATAAAATCAGGATAATATGTTATATTCTTAATAATTGTTATTTAAATTGTACTCTTGTACACAGGTATATTTTTTAGAAAGTTATTGGCCTTTCATTGGAATCGTACAAGTGGCGATTGAAGCATGATTTCTGTTTTTATCGTGAGAGATTTTTTGGTTTTTGACATTCTAATATAAATCTTCTGTTTGGATATCATAATCACAACCTTAATATTCACCATTATAATCATGACCACGTAGTCCGTCTTACAACAAATCCACAGACTCTTCCAAACCGAGTTCTCCAAAAAGTACGAGCTAGTTCTTTCTCATTCGACTCACATTATCTTCTCGTTTTCTTGAGTTCAGAAGGTAGCTGCTTACATATTCTTCCTCGCCTACCCGCCCCCTTTATTTTCCTTCAGTGACATGTTTTACAAGGCAGTTGCTACGAAAGATATGACAAATCTAGTTAGCCTTCCTTCGTTTAATTGTGCTAGAGTGTTCCTTTGTTTTGCGATTCTGTGTAATACTTGTTTGAATATGACTGTTAGATATGAAGATATATTTTTAGAATTCTTCATGAAAGTTTCTGCAGGTTAACGAAAGCTGTTTTTCTCTCCATTGCCGTAACAAGAGCAGTCTCAGGGATTCCAATGGCTAACATGAGTGTTCATCCTCTGTATAAGTCTTAGCTTCGAGTACCAGACAGGCCTTATGTGCATTTAAAAAAAGGTAAAGAGGTAAAGTGATCCCGTTACAGACCCGGTGTGGCTCAGAGTTTGGGTAGAGGTTTAGCTCTACTCTTCCATGCCCGCGGCACTGGAAGGGTGTGAGTGGTCAGCAGCACGCCCCGGCCGCACCTTACCCCTTGGAAAGACGCGGTTCCCATTTTACAGGAGGCTTTGTGGGCCCCAGGGCCGGCCTGGACGGGCGGAAAATTTCACCCCCACCGGGATTCGATCCCGTACCGTCCAGCCCGAAGTCAGTCACTATACCGACTGAGCTACCGGGCCCACTATGCGCATTTATATTCAGCTCAATATAATACAGCGCATAGTCCACTCATGCATTATCCTCTGTTGCCATTTTCATAGCATTTAGAGTTTAATTTAAATCTCCAATAAACCTACAGATGTAACCCTTTGTGTCACACTATGTGGTATCTCGTTTAATCAGACATTCAGGAATCTCATCTGTTGACAAACATACAGCTACACGGTGTGTATGTGCTCCAAGCACATGCCTTCGCGTGAGGCGTGACGTGTGGCTGGTAATCTCACACCCATTACATTGTGATGTCGTGAGGAAAACTGCAAACAGCAGGCACTACTTTTTGTTGAAACGGAGTTAGACTGTGTGTAGAGATTCAGGTGCCCTTTTGCACGTAGTTTAATGGTTGATGGCATCAGAAATACGTAAACGTATTCAACTACGCCAGGGACGTTGTTATACAGTGAAACCTTCTATTAAACCACACAGTTAACAAATGTAGACAGTCTGAAGAAAATAAGATATTTGAATGTCCCAGATGTTAAGGCGAAGTTGCAGTAGAGTGCAGAATGGATTAGTATTTTTTGTGTACTATACTGTTCGCACATTTTGCTGTTGACCGTATTAAAATAAAATGATACGTTTCTGGTATATTTTCTGTATCCCGTACTGTGAATAACAAAGTGTTAACACCTAATAAGTTCGGTCAGATAGGTAAAGCCTACAAGTTGAGAGTAGCTTCACATAGCAGTGTTAATAAAAATCCAACCAGATGCAACAGTATGCAGATATTTATTCACTGCAAAGTCACTCTACATGTTTTGGGTTTCACAGCACCCATTATCAGGAGTACTAAAAACTGTAACCGCAACCTCCGGTACAGGTCATAATACTGGTACAGCTACTTCCCTCCAAAATTGAATTGTGATGCACGGAACCATGAGTTTAAAATTCATATAGCAGGTCTAGTTCTTTGGATGTAAACCTAATTTTTAGCTTGAAGGTGAAGATAAATTTTGGCCTCGAAACGTGGTGCTCTTAAGTATAAACGAGTCGTTCGTTGAAGTTCATAAAGTGAATGATTCCAAATGGGATCTGCCAATGTCAGAATACTGTAGAACGAAATTGATGTAACTTTAGGGTAAGGAATGTTTGTATCTGTAACATTCTTTGTATTTATTGACCAGATGAACGACCACGAGCTTCTGAATTATGAACGACACGCCAAAATCCGTGCTATTAAAATTACTATAGGGAGAATTTGTAAGTGATGTGAGGAAGTGAAGTGACACGTATTCTGTAATTTCCTTGAAAACTTACTAATTTGGAGAAGTAAAACTGCATTATTGATATTAAGACAATATGCCCCTACAGTAAATGAACATTAAATTCACACGTAGGTGTTTACTGTTGCTTGATATCTAGGTCTCTTAGAATTGGCAAGGAGTCGATAACTGTGTACTGAGGGACTGAACTACCAACATTGCCGATCCTGGTGGCCGCGACCGCTCGCTTGCTGGGATTGTGAGTTCGAATCCCTTCGGTATCATGGATGCCTGTCTCTTAGTGAGTGTTGTGTGTTGTCGGTTAGAGGTCTCTGCGACGGACCGATCGCTCGTCCAGAGGAACCCTTACCGATTGTATTGTGTCTAATCGAGTATGATCGAGGAACCTCGTAGAGGAGGCCTAGACCGTCCTGGGCTGTCGAGCCATTTGGGTTGGGTGGGAAATAGGACCAATATTAAGAAATCATTCTCCCATGTTATTACATATGCTGAAAGAAAGTGAAATACAATTTATCATTTCTTTGTATAAATAATCTTTCTTTACATATGGTTTAAAATCCTGTTGTGATAGAGTACAGTGCTAAAGAAATAAAACGATCTGACATTAATTCACATTGAGAGTCATAAATATTTTCCTTCCTTCTGTACGGCACACATTTGTGAAACGTAATCTTATCGTTTTCTTCCTATAATTTTCCAAATGACTGCAATATTTACGAAAATACTGATTGCAATATAAAGTGTGCCATTTGCTCTTCTCCTTAACACATTTTTTAGACATTTTTGCTGTAAATGTGTAGTTAGTCACGCTCCAACAGGAGGTAGAAATTCACATGAGTCTTCGGGTAAATCGATTTTCAGAAGAGGCCGCTGCAAATGAAAACTGCGATGGCTGAACAACATTTCTTATAATCACTCAGTAATATACTTTATTAAAATCTGTCCGCGTGTTCCCGAATTGTGACGTAAGTATGGACAGAGAGCTTTATTGAGAGATCTAGGAATGCGAACGCGTCTAGAAACTTTCTGTATAGGCCTACACAATGTTGGGTTAATAATGTAATTTATGAAGCACAAATACTACAGCTAGGACGGTTCATTTTGATTCTGTAGAAGTGACTTTACGAATCAATGGTGGAAGGCACGTGAAATATGCGTTTGATGATGGTAAATACCGAATCATTGTGGAATACAAATTTGTGTCCGGGTGCGCGAGTCCTGTGGGAAGGGACATGCTAGAGAACGAGTTGGACAAGCATTGCCAGAACATGGTCCATGATTGTAAAATGTTAGGCAAAGTATTTAAATCCAAGCAGCGGAAAGTAGGTTGAAGTTTTTATATTAGAAATTATGTTTTTTTTTTCCCCCTTCAGAAATGTTAAACAGAGGGAAAGGCGATGGAAGACCGGCATGGGGGGGGGGGGACAAAGGGACAAGCATAAATAAATAAATAATATTTGTTGGAGAGTCTTTTTTAAAATGACCTCTTGCTACAAGGATACTTAGGTTGGACTGTAGTATGAAAGTGACTATAACGCACCAGTGGTGTCTTGCGTTATGATTTTGAAATTTCGGTTTCAAATACCGATAGGGCAGTTTTGATAGTACATTGCTGAGGAAAAGAGCAGACAGAATCTGAAGCATTAAAAAAAACCAATTATATGCCACTCATTATTTTATTGTACTTCTTATAGGCTCAATATGTTTCGGGCATTACTATATCCATCATCAGGAGTTCGCGACTATGATGTTGATTACCACATTGGTCGTTTCGTTCTTGGGTTGCTGTAGGTTGGAGGTTAGGTGCAGTTAGGCTGGAGTAGTGTCCGGGCTGCAGGCTAAAGCCACGACCAATGTGGTAATCAACATCATAGTCGCGAACTCCTGATGATGGGCATAGTAATGCCCGAAACATATTGAGCCTACAAGAAGTACAATAAAATAATAAGTGGCATCTATTTGGTTTTTTTTTAATTCTTCAGTTATCACAATGATGCACTGTCCAGTAAACATCACAGACAGGATCTGTCTGGACAGAATATTTGAAGTGCACTCCCTCGAAACGTTTTCAATGTAGAAGGAAGCATTATACTGCCAGTTGTTATATCCGTGCACACAGCGTCAGACATCATTCTCTTTGCCATAAATGAATACAAGTTTTGTTGAACACAGGGAGGTTGAACCTGTTTTAATTGCAGACCTGTAATACATAATCATTACAGGCAATTAGTTACATTTGTCATTCTGACTGTAGAAAGGACCGCTTCTGCGGTCATTGATCCATTTTGCATATACATGGCTGCGTACAAACTGACTGCCTCTAGTATGGGTCCAAATGACCATCTGATCCATTTACATCGTTTGCAGTGTACAATATTTGTCGTGAATTTCGACACGTTTAATTTTATTGTAGTTCATATCCGATATAAGTATTTAATTGCTTTTGTACGAATACAAAAGAAAACCGAATTATAAATTTTTAATTTACACTCATTGACGTAACTTTTTCCACGATATGTCTTGGCTCCCCATTTTTCGCCTTCACATTGGGTGGACTGTCGTCCATCACGTGCTTCCCGAAGCAAGGGCTTTGTTAATACGTCACAAGCTAAAATCAAATTTTTCTATTCCCCCCGCCCCATGAAGAAATTTTCGTATTTAAATCCAAGCAGTGACACGTGTAGAGAAGACGTGTGTGTAGCAGTAGTAGTGACGAAACACGTAAAATGTTGAGGAGCTTTAAGAAGTCAGGAGTCAATGGGAGCGAATGATACATTTGTATCACTATGAGTCCTCCATATCTATTCGTATTTATCGTAGAGAGCAGTGCTGTTGTCTTTACAGCTGCGGGACTTGCGGGCGACGAGGCAGTGCGGTACGTAGGTCGCTTCGTACGTCACCACGTTATTCGACCGACCATGAAGTAAATCGCGAATAATACGTCGTTTGTCGCGAAACATGGAAATGAAACGAGGTACAGCTGATTTGCTACAGTAGTTTTTCAGTTCACCCAACCGAAACTGCAAATAATCAGTTTTGTTACATATCTTCCCGTCCAGCGCATTACTTTTGCCTCTATTGCGCGTCTGTGTGTGTGTATTGTTCGCTTGATGTAGAATTCTGCTTTGCCTCATGTAAGTCACGCTGTTTTGCATTGCTTGTCAAAGTCCCACATTCAATTTGCGCTGCTGCAGCAGTCGGCCGCATATGGTGGCGATTATCTCTTGTGGCCACTGAACTCTGAAAACTACTAGCCACGGGCGTTCAGTGAATTTTGACGTTTGCGTCGATAGATACATGTCCAAATTTATTACTTGTTCTGTTTAAAGACGTTTTATCAACTACAGTGGTTATAGCGTGGATTTTGTTTATTAATTCTTGGGCCATTTACGCGTTGTGAACTTCATAAAACACAGACAGGCCGTGACTGTTGTTGTGTAGTGACTCGTTGTGAATAACGCACTGACAACAACGCGGACGGCAACTGTCTTAGCCCTTTTTGCGGTAACATTGCAACATTTCCTTGAACTGCTTAAGGACTACTAGAGAGTCTTTAATGAATATTTGGCGTTGTGATATAGATTCAAACCCAGTACCTCTCCTACTCAAAGCAGAAATACTATAATAGTGTTTCTTGACTAATTACACTTTGATATGAATAACATAAATGTGGGCAGGGGTAGAGTAGTGTGTATAGCCACTCGCTACGTGCTCTACTGTTCGGGGATCGTATACCAGTGGGGCGAGATTTTTCGCACCTGTCCAGACCGGTCCTGGGGCCCACCCAGGTACCGAGTCCTTCTCGGAGGTAAAGCAGCTGGGGCTGTGCGTTGATCACCCACCACCATATACAGCCTAAGTTAAAGAAAGAGATCTATATTTCGTCCCCCCCCCCCCGATTTCATGGCCCGTTCAACGGTGAACTTTACCGTTACCTTTACCTTTACCTTTACGGAGATCATAACTGTAAGAATCATTTCAGCGAATCAATTTATTTCAATCTTTTTCATGGCAGCTATTCTTTAAATTGTCACTTGTTTCATACGTTTATACAAAGCGGACTTTGAAAATCACAAATTGAAGAGTCATAATTCGTGTTATTCATCTAGTGCTATTTAGGTTACTATATCAAAGGTAGACGGATCATTTAGCACGTTTGGTAGATGAGAATAGTGCAGAGGATTATAGCTGTAAAACGTGTATGAAACAGATATGTTGGGTAACAGATGTAGCTGACAGGATGGCGTTAGATGTTAGGATTTAATTGCGTCAGGATGGGGTTCAGTGGCTGGTTTTGTGTCGACACTTTGAGGCGGTAAACTTTCAGGTGAAATCTCTGGAATTTGAAAGAATATTTTGGAAGGTAAATTAAATTTCTAAAATTCTTCTACGTATATTCACTTAAGTCCATAAAATTATTTGCAGTCCTTTCAGTAACACAGATTGTCAACGTTGAATACGGAGAGATACATACATACATACATACATACATGCGCAGAGCATAGATACAGAAACAGTGCGTTGTTAGGTTGAATCTTAATCTCACAATAAAAGTAAGGATCATATTTGTCTCCAAAAAAATAAGCGCCGAAATTTGTCTGGCGCTTTGAGTTTCTTCTTGTATATTATCGCACTACAAAAGGCCCGACAGGTATAAGTCAGTAGCAGCGAGTTCAGACAGTCGGGGAGGCCAAAAATTGGTCCATCTGGTTCTACACATCGGTCTGGGTAGTGAGTTCATTACGTTGCTGTTAGAGTAAGTATCAACTGCGTCACGATCCAACTAGCTCGTCGCGTTGCCTGTGCTCAATATATGCTGCCAAGAGGCCATCGGATGAGTGGGTAAATCATCCTTTCAAGAAAACGAGTGTTTCTAATTAAAGGTGTCAGCATGTTTAAGGGAATCCGTGTCACAAACAGACTTAATTCTTTAAAGACAGCAAGAGACTCAAAACAAACACAGAATGGAGGAATTGAGTAGGCCAGTTTTGATTGGAGAACTGTTTCACCTGCTTCAGCACCATGTCATTATAAAATAAATAGAAATTTTTTTAGGAGTTTTCGTATAGACGATTATGATGACTTGTGTGTGTGTGTGTGTGTGTGTGTGTGTGCACGTGTGTGTGTGCACGTGTGTGTTTATATATATATATATATGTAAAAATTATAAGCTCTTTATTTTAATTTAAATATTATTAGAGTCTAATAAAAACAATCAGTAATCGCAATTTAACTTCGTTACTTTCTGCTCCGTTTGGAAATTAAGAAGCTGTGAACTGACTGAGAAAAATGTTACATCGATCCAGTCTGTGTTCTTCATATATATGCAAATTATGTGGAAAATGCAGAAACATTGAAGGTCAGACATATTTTAAAATTATACGCTACGAAGAGCATCTCGTCGCGGGGACCCGGGTTCATATATTGATATATGAATTTCTAGTAGGAAGCGGGGTTTAAAAGTTGTCAGATGCGATGAATAGACCGCGAACTATAAGGAAGGGAAAATAAATGCGAACTTGCTGTATTATGCAGTTTTCATGAAAGAAAAATGTATTTTCTTTGTGATGCTAGGAATGCTCGTTATAAGCTGGGACTGGAATCAACACTGTGAGCCGCACAGGGACCACAAATATGCAAAACTGGACGGGGGAGAACGGATATGTAACACTAATGAAAATTAAATATAAAGGAAATTAGGCAAAAAAGCACTTATTTATATAAAAGAACGAGGGAATGAAATAACTTGAGCAACTTCAAAAGTAACGTTCATACTTGGAAGGAAAGTAAAACGTGCGGTGCTACTAAAGCTAAAGTTAATGCATGCATGGCTAAGTACAATCAGCTGCCTGGCTTAGGAAGATCTGCAACTGACCATCAGCATGAGTTGCTTGTTAACGTCACTGAACGTCTTCATAAAATATATGCGAAGAAATAATAACATAAAATAAACTAATAAATAAGAACATTCCCTTGCGCCACAGTTGACTGATATAAATGGTATAGTGTATTCATTCTGTGACTACTGTGTTTTAGTGCCGTGCGGAGTAAACGGCACTAGCTTGGGGTGCCAGTAGGGAGAAAACACATGGAAAACGACTCTTTTCAATGTTTCCGGGAGAAGTGCCTGGAAGCAAAACAAAATTTGTGTGTTTTCGTCAGTGAATGCACGAACGATATACTGGTTATGAGAGGTTTAGGTTTTGTTACTTTGCTGCTGACGGAGGTGCCAAATCCAGAACGATTTCGTTCGTTTCAGTGAGTTTATCTTCACTGAAGTCAAATCTTCGACACCCGACATTTTTGTTTCTCAGTGAACTCGGCCTGTGCAGTTGCCTCACAGTATCGCCAATTTCGCACCATGCTTTGAAATTATGATCAAACATGGAGTCTGGATATGGCAAATCACTCTACGGAACGCAGATTATTGCGTGATGGAGTGGCTTTATGAACACAAGTGACGAGCTTTTTGCAAGGAAGTGACAAACCGTCCTCACTGTGTTTGCTTGGGATATCAAAGGCTGCGTCAGTGATGGCCTCAAATCCAACGTTTTCCTAGAGCCAGGTTCGATACAATCGACTCCATCGGCTCCATCGACTCTGATGATAGGCACAGAAAAGATCTCCAAGAAAGTTGATTCCTAGTCCATCATATACGCGCTGATCCAGTGATATGTTACTCAAGAAATCTTCTTCAAATCATACACAGAAGGAAAAGTAATTTCGTTAGCGAAGTTTTCCACAAAAATGCCACTTTCACGTGTGATGTGATGTTGAAAGACAAGGCTTTGAACACTTCGTTTCGAGGTATAACCATAATTATTTAGGGAATGTGGAAGCAGATTGTTCTTTCAGAATAAGTTGAATTTCTTCTAAGCATAGGCACATAAGCATGAAGTATACATGATGAAATGTGCTCTGAAAATCTTTTTTTTTTTTGTAAACCGTTAAATTATGTTTTATTTTTCGCATTTTTCATTACTGTTACATTTTAAAGCATGAAATATTTTCTAGGTCTTTTTTGAATATAAGCATCATGTATAAAATGAACTACATTTACAAATCACACACGTACTGTCCACTGCAGCTTGGTGGGGACTCCTTAGAGTCAGTGCCTTATGGCCTTCTGATGACAGCAGTATCCCTCCTTCGGTAAAGAGCGAGACTTGGCAAGTTACAGAAATCCCGACAAGAAGCTACCGATAGGAATGTGTGGCAGACATTGCTTCTCCTCACTATATGTAAAAATTAGTACCACAGAGAAAGAAATTTTCAGTTTGATTTGTTCCGAGGCGTTTTACTGTTCAGAATATGTCATCATTCCGTAATATGAATCATAATTCGCATGTATGTGCTATGAACATCGTTCCACTGGATCGATTTTTAGCTTCTTTTATTTTATACTCTTTGCCATTTTCTTATCCAACCATGAATATTAACCATAAAATGCATGATTTTTAAGTTGTGGAGCAATTCAAACAAATTTTTATTATATTTATATTCTTGTTTTCAACTCCTTGAAGATGGCTACCTGAGTGGTCGAAACATGTTAGTGACCTGTGCAATAAAATTACATCAATAAAACCAAAGTGAATGTGTTGGTATTTAAATGCGTATTTTATACAAAGGAATTTTCATTCGACATACCTTTTTGACGGGAGATGACTGGCTATCGTTACAACTGAAGCACAATACAGGACACTGTCATGATCACGCTTATTGCACATCGCTGACGCAATTTCTGCTTCTGTAAGATGCGTTCGGTATTGTTCTCGTATATTCGAGAAGATCGAACAAGTGCTCTATTTTCCTAGAAATTCCCACAATCTTTACTGAATAACGAAATATTTCTGAGGCGCACATTACTTACGAAATTGCTACTACATATTTTTGCAATTTCCAGAGTTTGGGTGCTGTGACTTGCCTCTAACGGAAGTTCTGAGTTGACGGTCTGTAATGGGCTAAGGTGTCTGACGTCCTGACGCACTCTGAATGTCTGTCGATAAGTAAGAAAGAGATCGGATTATTTATTTCCTTTCCATCTATTTATTTTCAATTCTCTTTTTGCACTTTCTCTAATTCCCGTCCTTATCTTCTTTCAAAGTTCCTTCAGGTCGTAGTTTGAAGTCGTTGCTGCCTAACAGCTTCCGCGCACACGGTTCTGGGTTTGCTACTAATTCAGTCCAGTGATAACCCAACCCCGTGGCTCGGACCCGATTTTGAGCTATAGATTCTATTAGTAATTTCTCATCATCATCATCATCATCATCATCATCTCGACTGTTGTTCTTCTATTCTATTACTCTGTGCTACCGAGACAGGGGCTAGAATGATCTGGATCCGTTATGGAGGTGTGAGCCTAAATACAAAAACATTTTGGCCTTGGCATCGGACTTATTCGTTTATTTAACTAATCTAGCAGTAGCTCAGTCTATGCAGCATTGCAATATTACTAAAGGTACTGCCGTCGAACACAACAGCTCTTTATAGTTGTTGGTAATAAAACTTAAAATTAAGGCGTTTCACATAGGTATTATATCTCTATAACGGATCTTTTTTTCTTGGTACCTGTAAGGCTACATGTTTCAGTCCTTCTCACGGACCATCATCAGGCATCAAATTACATGTCTAAGACACAAGTATGTACGGAAGCTGAATATTACTAATTTGCGAGCCCACAAATTTTGTGTAGCATTAAGTGGCGAATGCTTAATTTCTTTTATTTTTCTTATGTCAAAAGATGTCTCTAAAATTTGTCGTGTTTCTGTTTTAGCCAACGGAATGAGGCATTACTTTTAATATTTTTGTGCCTAATGATGGTCGGTGAAATGGACTGAAACATGTGGCTTTTTTATACAAGGATTAAAGAGTTATGTTCGAGGGCATTACGTTTAACAATATTGAAACTTCACGACATAACGGGATGAACCCCACTAAAACTACACAACATCGAGTAGTTAGGCTGATTGTTAAATAATGAGTTGAAAGTGTAGAATGAACAGCACTGCACCAATTTAATATATATGTCCCAGAATTTTTCTGGAAGAAATGGAGCTTATCACGAAAGGGCTGTGAGGATTTGCGGTGTGCGGGTCAAGATGTGATTCCGAGACTTCCGAATACGAAGGTAGGAATGTTACCAACCAGGGGACGGCTGTGGGTAGGGATCGAGTCCGACTTTTCTGTGCGATTTAAGTAGGTTTGTATAGCTTTAGTTTCAACGTTTTGATGGCTGTGTATATTGGTTTAGTTTGAAGCACGATACATGGGAAGGGGGGGGGGGGG
>Ga0123352_10015347_pt1 | contig 12195 bp, 9 predicted proteins | sample TergutLab28metaG_FD_89700 | JGI IMG/M metagenome (GOLD analysis project Ga0123352, IMG submission 89700) | Labiotermes labralis P1 segment gut microbial communities from Petit-Saut dam, French Guiana - Lab288 P1 | ecosystem: Host-associated > Arthropoda: Insects > Digestive system > Gut ... | reverse complement strand
GTAAACACAGTCTAGTGCTCCTTAGGATGGGCGAAATTATCGTCCGAAACATGTTGAGCTGATTGAAATTACTAATAAATTGTTACTGTTGCATCTAGTTGGTTGTTTATACTATTGTATCAGTGATGCACGGTCACACAAACATCAAACATATTTAACTTGTTCAGTTTTAATCTGTGTGGGAGCTACCGTTCCAATGGAAATATTAAATAATTTTAACTAACTGGTATTAATTAATTTTCCCCTAAGAATGAGTGGTCATCGAACAACAGAAAACTCACCTTCTTTGCCCCACCAATCACAGAAATCGAGACATTTTGTCATATATTTTCACTGTTGAGCACGATATAGGTGACGTGACAGTAATCAGGGTAGTCACAGAATGGTCACAGTATTCACGTTGGTCGAGGAGTAACAACAGAGTAGACGCGCAGTGTGGTTCGGAGGCCAGAGTGCTAGGCCAAAAATAGAGGACGATTTCCGCCATGCTTTTTGTATGTATACAAATTTACACCGGACAGAACGGTAAATTTTCTTCTTGTGAGTGTACATAAATTATGCAATACAATTATAATAATTCCTTCGTGCAACTAAGTGTTGTGTTCGTCGTCGACCAGCGCTACTGGAGCTGAAGAGCATCCTCGTCAGACCTGGAAAAGAAACATTTTCCTCCAGCGTTAGCGAGGAAAGCCACGCACCTCGACTTGAGACTTGTGCACTTATCCAAATTAAGCAACGGCACTAAGGTGGGAAGAAAAGATGCAAGATGTATCGGACAACGTGAGTCTTAACAAGAACTCACCTCGGACGGCTGTAATTCTCCACATTTATTATGTTAATTTTCAGACAGGACGTCCCCGTTGTGTTGAAGTACGAGTATACGTGTGCAAATAAAAGAAGTAGGATTACAGTCTGTACACAACTATTATCATGGAAGTAGGTGTTTTTGCATGCATGATAAAAATGTGTATAGACTGCATTTCTACTTCTTTGCTTTACATACGTATCTCTTATGTTATTTAAGGAGTTGAGACTTGTCAAAGAAGTGTTGATTTATTTACTCTTTTGTGGAGAGCTGAAGCTGAAACTTTAACATTTCTTGCAATACCTGTGTACATCAAACACAGAGTGTCTTGTGAGAATTTGTTCAGTGCAGCAGAAGAAGCTTTGCATAAGAGTCATTCGTGTTTTTTCAAGCCAACACGTAAATGACCTGTTTCTCAATGATATATCGAATTCGAATTCAAATTGACGAGGTTGGTGATTCAGACATACACGCTTGTTTCAATCCCTTATGGAAATTCACGCATTGTATTTACATATATCCATGAATACGGAACAAAAACAACAGCAGATAATTCAATTCGGTTAAACAGACTCAGCAGGATAAGTGACAATTATAATACCAGCACGGGAGCACAAGTACAATACAAAAACAGCACACATACACAAGAACGGAAAACTAGAGTTACACTCACAAAACAAAAGCAACAAATATAACAACTTTAAGAAAACAACAATATAAATGAAGTACTGGGACAAAAAACCTTAACCCCGAAAACATTGAGAAGTTGATTAGAGAATGCCATAAATTATTACAGAATCTGCTTTAATGAAGTGATTGGTTTCCTGAGTAAACATAAATGAAGGCAATGCCTTACGGCGGAGTCTTCTGTCGTAAGAGGGGTGGAGCTTTAGAATTTCAAGAACATTCTCCTAAGTAACATAGTCACGAGCAAGGAAATAATTTTGACACAGGGCTTTGAACTTCCGCTCAATGCCATCCAGTTATTTAGCGTCGGTAGACGAAATGGAGTTTAATACAGGTGAGGTACACTCGAGTTGGGGTCTAACTGGGTTAAATACAATATTAATAAGCTATCAAGAGCCAAGGTCTCTGATGGTGTGCGTACCGGTTAGGCAAGGGTGACATGTTTTATAATCTTGATAAAGAAGGTCAGTTTTCGTGGTGAAGGTAATAAGCCTAGTTTCGCTGACGCTTAATTTAATGAGGTTAGCAGCATACCAACGTTGTATAAGATTGATATCAGATTGGTGCAGAGTACAGTCCTTAGCTAGTCTTATAGCACTAAAAATTTTTATGTCTGCAGCGAATAGGTATTTATATTACTAAGTTGCACGACAAAGCTCGTTAATGAAAATATTAAAAATCAAAGGACCTAGAACAGATCTTTGTGAAACACCAGAAAGAATTTCGAAAGGTGGAAAGAGGGTATCTAATTTGCCTACAGAGGATGCCGATTAGTATGGTCACAGCGACACCAGCTTACATAACCACGGCAGAATCCACGAGCAAAACGTTTATGGAGTAAAATATAATGTGAAACAATGCCGAATGTAATGCTGTCACAATAAACAGAACCAAACTGACCAGTTGAGTACCGAGTAAAGGAGAAATAAATTCGAGATAGGTTACCAAATTAATTGTCGTGGGTTTGGTTTTGAAGAAGACAAGTTGACTTGGATCCAGTTTCTTTTTAAAACAGTGTGACAAACACAGCGTTTTTTTCATTGCGTTGCAAAATGTTCCCTTGAAAGGTTAACATCGAAAATATATTTATGCAGTGGAGCAAATATTGTGGAACAGTCCTTGATAAAGCGAAGTTTACCGTCAAGTCTGACAGACATAGAGGGGCTGAGGCACTTTATAACTTTCAAAATAGCTAATTCGGAAATAGGAGATAACTGCAGAATATCAATGGACCAAAAACCGGGGTCAAGTGCCCATGCAGAAGTAGTGCTATAAACCGACTGGAAGTGCTTTGCAAGAGCTGCTACCTCGCCTGCTGCGACTAAGGAGCCATTGACATCAAACTGGGTAGTAGGGTTTATGTTTCCTGTGACGGGAAACTTATTTCCAACATTTTTGTATGTTGAGTTTTTAATGCGTCGCCTATGCTGTTATACCAGTTAAGTCTATCAGACTTGTCTGTAATTTTAACAAGCTTCCGAAACTATGAAAACGTACTATATTTGGTCTTGCTGTTGCTGTATCGCCTATAGAAACAATTCTCTTCTCCAAATATGGCATGTCACTGAGTGGGGAACCAATAAGGGAATACGGGATTTCTAATGGAACCCTGGGGAACTGCTTAGACGATAACTTGAATAGTGACATTAGCAAAGTGTCTGCTGCGGCATACACTGTATTATTACTGTATGTACACAAGACCAGTCTTAATTAGAGAGAAAAAAACTGAATAACAAACTATAGTCTCCTAATGCACATTTGCAATTGGAATACTCATATGACGTAGAGTTAGGATTATGTAAACTCAATAGGTGGGTGGAAGGTCATTTAAAAATAACAGTTTGGCAGGTGCGTACCTCTGTCCCATAGAAAATTACCAGCATTGGAATTCCCAATCAAGCAAACACTGTGATTTTTAGTGTCGACATTTTTTCGAACTAATATATGTAAACCCAACAAATATACTGCAATATTTGTTATGTATTTTATTCACAATGTTCTCACTAACATCCACACATCACCCACACCCTGGATTAAAACTCACCACATTACTGCATCAGTCATCACTCCACACAGACCAAACAATTTTAAATCCCAAGGTTTTAATAATTACCTATTCTTAACCTTTATTTAGACTACCTACCTAATTGTAACCGAAATTATAATTTTAATTGTTATGGAATGTTTGTGACCTAGTTAACCATATTTGAACGGTTGTATTCTTGTAATTATAACATCACCCTGAAGATGGACAGAATGCCGGCAAAAACGTTTTAAGTGAGAACCCTGTGTATAAAGAACATAATGAAGTTCATTTGTTGGTTCTGTATATATATATATATATATATATATATATATTGTATCTGATTAATGCATGGAAGATGGGACATATTAAAAAATGTTTTCGGTTAACAAGGATTTTTATAATGTCTGGGTTTGTCTTAGTAATTAACCAACTTAATGCACAAAATATTGTTTTATAATAAGTTTATTATATGCCTCTACATGTGTCGAGCACTATGTGCTCATCATCAGGAGGTCAAAATTGTATTATACAGCATCTGGTATCGTCAAACCTGTAGGTGGACGTCCGGCCTGCGTAGAATATCGACATACTCCATACCGGGGTAAGTTGTTACAGTGTGGATCCTCATAAAATACTGAAAACATTTCGTAAGTCTTAAGTACAGGGTAAAGCATTCCAATTACAATCCTGGACAGGCCCAGAGGATTCCAGGAAGTTAAGGTTCCCAGATTTCGTGACAACGGCACAGGATGGTGGTAGATTGTCAACCTTGCGCACCGGCCGCCTTTACCCCCAGGAAATACTCCTGGTACTGATTTCTGTTAGAGGCTGAGTCGACCCCAGAGCCGTAGTGCGATTAGAAGTATTTTATGTCAATGAAGAATCCACTGACACCAGCTGGGTTCGAACCAGCAACCTTCCGATTTGTGTTACAGCACCTTAACCACTGTGCTACCGCGGTCTCCCCTGAATTGCAGGAAAGAAAAAAATATATAACCATAAAAGGCAAAGTTTACGTGAAACTGTGCATCAGTATGGTTTCGTTACACAGAATACCGTCACCACAAAAAGTTTAGAAAAAACTGAAACACTAAAACCCGTTTCCCCTCGTTTAGTTTTTCTTCACATCTGTACTTTTTTCCATTATACGTCACTGCGAAAACAACAAAGGTGTCGGAAACCGGTCATGCTATTAGTTCTCACTAAAGACATTGAAGGCACCTACCCAGATGGGCGCGGCTGAAGTGGTATTCTTAGTCACTGTATAACCAATGGCAGTTACCTGCCTTAAATAAACGCCGAGGATCTGTTCTTTTTTGGAAGGGACGTGAGAGAATGTATAGAGTAAAACGTGGCAGTGCCCATGAATGTCTGAAAATAAGGTAGAAATAAAATTCGAAGTTAATGCCATCAAACACAACTCTGCACCAAAGCCACAAAAACATTTTGGAAGAAACCGGAGATGGATGTTTTATACAATACCAGCATACGAAGACTTGAGGAAAAAAGCAAAAGAATGACTGATACAAATTAAGAAAGATGACGAGTGAAGAATCTAAAGATCACAGCGGCTTTCTCTATTCGCGTTAAACTCACTGCTGATCAGGGGGATCCATGAGTATGAGATTTACAACCTAGCTATTATTTTGGATTCGCCATGCATGTTGCAGTTAAGATAGAAGTAGGCGCGATGCCTACTATTGGCGGGGGAGGAGAGCGAATCCTATTTATTGTTGAAATGTCCGGAAAAGCAGAGGTGAAGAGCGGAGCTCCTGAACAGCCAGTGGCCATATATCAAAAAGGGTATAGCGCTCAGGAAATTTAGGCACTCTCGTGTACAAGGCTAAATGTAAATGTAAAAAACCGGGCGAAGAAAGCCTAACCGTGGTTGGGGGGAGGGGAGGAGATAGAGAGATAGATAGAGAGAGAGAGAGAAGGATGAGGCTATACGTAACGTGGATAAGACAAGGACTTGCAAGTTATAATATACAGCAGAGATAAGGTGTAGTCGTTAGCAATACTCGACGTTATCAGGTACATACAAAGAAATAATACTGAAACTCAACTAATAAAAAACCATCAGGTTATCTAGAGATTGAATATAGCCCTTCGTTTAGGACCCAACTCATTAGGTGCCTCTCACCCTTTTACCTGAGGACAGATGTGTTATGTTCTAGATGATACACAAACTCCAGAACCTGTAGGGCTGTCCAATATACCATTGTCAGAGCCATTAGGTATTTCCTCGACAGCAACTGATCAGATTTTCATGAGATCCAATATTGGGAAGTTTTACTGACTTCCCTTGAAATGTTACAATGTTGCTGGATATAGGGCTTCAGCAACGGCGAAATGATGTGAAGCCTTCACTTAATTCTCTACATGTCGCCATTCAGAAAGTGGGTCCTTGAGGCAGACGTTAAAGATAAAATTTCAGCTCATGGGAAAGTCAGCTTGTGGTGACATGTTTTGACCCGAATTTGTACAGCATCTTGTCTTACACAACCTAAACTTTTAAAGCTTGAAATTAAGTTATTCACTATTAAAATGGTTTTAAACTTTGAGCAATGGGCTTTCCCCTCATGATGATCCGTACAATTGATCTGAATAATTCTTATTCAAATCTTCACTTCTGTTTTGCCTGTTGTTATTTATGGGTGCGAAACTCGGTTTCTGATATTGAGGAAAGAACATAGGCTGAGGGTGTATGAGAATAGGGTTCTGAGGAAGATATTTGGGTCGAAGAAGGACGAGATAACATGGGACTGGAGAAGTCGACATAGCGACAAGACCTTTTATCAAGAAGAATGAAATGGACGGAGAATGTAGTACGAATGGGGGTTTTGGTGGGGAAACTTCAGGAAAAAGCGACCACTTGGAAGACCTAGGCGTAGATGGGAGGACAATATTGAAATTTGTATTCAGGGAGTTGGATGGACCATGAACTGGATTGATCTGGTTAAGAGTAAAGAATGTTTGCGCATGTACTCATTATAAATAAGTAAATGCCAAACATAAAATAGGCTTATAATTTTATTACTATATGCTCTAAAGTCACGTGGTAATAGAAGACAGCGCGTGAAAAGTAAAGCACATACGGTTTCAACGTATCCTAAAAACAAGCATGAATTTCGTTGTTTTTCACATGGCACGATGAACAGGTTCGGCAAGTATCACTGTTGACTTTCAGTGACCTGTATTTTGGACATACATGTACAGCATCACTTTTATTTCATTAGTTCTGACGTCATAAAGCACACAGAAAAAAAATATTCTGAACATAGACTGTATATTCCCTTTTCTCTAAACTCTTTTCGCGAAACATTTTACACTCCAATAAACATTTAGCATTTCCGCTCGTGGTGGGATCAAGAATGCATGTAGGTTTTCATGTAAAGTGTTAGTTCAACTATTACAATCGAAACGAATATCGATAACTGTAAAATTCTTCGTGTTTTAGTAATATCAGTTCGACTTCCAGTTTGAAATTATGTACGAAAAAGTGGGTAGATAAACTCAGAAAATTTCGATTCTTTTTACTCTTACTGAATTCATTCCTTCAATAGAAAGTGTTTTCAAAGCAACAAACGTGAAGAGGAAAGAAATTTTGGTCATCCAATGGAAAGGAACTAAATAGTGGGAAATAAGAGAGTTGAATTTATCCCGCCATATTTCTCTTATAGTCTCAAAAAATGAACCAAGTTAGCTTTCAGATGTCAGAAGAAAGTAATTATATCGGCATAGACCGCTTCATTTATTTATAGAATTATGGAAGAGGGAGGGCGAGATGTTAGCAAAATTTGTAGAGAATAGAACTAAAATAAGTTTGCTTGTTGGACAGATCAAGCATGGGAGAATTCTAGCAAAAACAACGGCGTAATACCGGAGAAAGTTGCTTGGGGAGAAGAAACACAAATTGAATATTAAACGACGACGGGGGACATAGTGGAAGAAAACTGCGAAGATCTTGTTCCTTTACTCAACCTGACACTAGGCTGTGCGCACGAAAGGATGGACCAAGACAAAATACAGCTTGCAAGTCGTGCTGGCAACAGCCATTTAGAACACGAGGGTCCAACCCATGCGGCCCGCGGCCCGCGGCCGCGCTTGTAAATTGCCTATAGACTGTAAAATTACACGACAATTTTGGCGGCTATTTGTAGATCTACCACTTATTATTATTATTATTATTATTATATATATATATTTTTTTTTTTCATGCGCGTTGCGAACGAGCCAGCTGACAACGACGGGTGTAGCCCTTTGCCATAAGTAGGTTGAAGACCCATGATTTAGAAGACGATAATAGAAGAGTATAGAAAGCTCACAGAATGAACGATATTGGTGCGATTTAAGGCCCTTCATATCGCAGTAGCTTAAGTTTAACAGAAAAAGTGTGTGGCCGCTGGACCTAACAGTTCTGGGACGCTGGCGTGACGTTGTCTGAAAAAAAAATTGCGGAAGGCTCAGGAACAAATATCAATTACCCACTTTAAAAAAAATCCCTTATTTATAAATTTACATACGTTTTTTGAAAACTATTTTTGTTAATGAAACCTTTTTATTCAGTACCGCCTTCTGTTTTCTCATTTATTTAATATTAAATTGAGTTATAAATTCAGTTTTCATTTACCCTCGTTTTTTCAAATCAAAATTCTACTCAAGAAGAAATTAAGAGCAGACTGAAGTCAGGGAATGCTTGCTATCATTCGGTGCAGAATCTTTTGTCTTCCAGTTTGCTATACAAAAATTTAAAGATTAAGATCTACAGAACTATAATTTTGCCTGTTGTTTTGTATGAGTGTGAAACATGGTTGCTGACATTTGAGGGAGGAACGTAGGCTGAGGGTGTTTGAGAAAAGGGTGTTGAGGAGAATATTTGGGCCTAGGAGGGATGAGGGAAGAGGGAAGAGGAGAAAACTACATAATGAGGAGCTTAGTGATTGCTATTCCTCACCTAATTTTGTTCGGGTGAGCAAATCGAGAATAATGAAATGGGTGGGGCATGTAACGCGTATGGGTGAGAGGAGAGGCGTATGCAGGGTTTTGGTGAAGAAACCTGAGGGAAAGAGACCACTTGGGAGACTCAGGCGGAGTTGGGAAGATAATATTAAGATGTATCTTCACGAAGTAGGATGTGGAGGTTTGGATTGGGTCGAGCTGGCTGAGAATGGGTACAGGTGGCGGGGGTCTTGTGAACGCGGTAATGAACCTTCGGGTGCCGTAAAATGCGGAGAATTTCTTGAGTAGCTGAGAATCGGGTACCTTCTCAAGAAGGGCTCTGCTCCATGGAGTAAGTAATTAAGTAAGGAAGTAAATAAGTAAGTAAGTTTACCCTCCTTTTTATTAGTCTTCGTATTATCCGACTTCTTTGCTTATTCTGTTTCCCTCTGGCTGACCGCACACCTAGACGCTGCCAGGACAGCAGGAATCTCACGGCGCAGAACAAAACTGAGGGGCTGGTGCTCACTGTACACTATGTAGTACAACGTACGCTCGCCGTTTGCGCCAAACCACGTAGTTATTTGCATTTATATAGGTATCTGTTTTTTTTTGTGCTGCCTACAAATGCCGCGATGACATACTCATTCGAAGGAAAAAAAAAGCTGACATGAATACGAATAATCGCTGCAACAATTTTAACGGCAGTAAAATGTATAATGTAGTGGGAACAAAGTGACTGTGAAGTAGAGTCCAGTTGAAAAGTGATGGCACACGGTGACGCACGGGAGGGGAAGTGAAGGGGAAACTGACGATTGGAGTGAGTAGCCAGTACTCTTCACACTACCTCGGAACATGGTGTACCCAACATTACTACCGCTGATGCGCACACCTCGGTTGCCAGTAGTCGACTGAACTGACGCCCCCGCCGATTTAAATGGACTCGTCCGTTTCGCCGAAAGACGAAATCTGGTTTCTGCGCGTGTGCCATCACATTTCAAACGCAGTCTAAAGCCAATGGCAGTGAATTTGACAATCCGTGACCGAACATCTGTGACAGCGACAGTATGGAAAATCTGCCATCCGTGACAAACCTAATATCCGCGAACTAGTCTGGAACAGAAAACTGAGACGATGATGAACATCAAAAGCCCAAACCTACCATAACCATACTTACCTAAGTTGCACTGGCACAACCGAAATCCTAACCTAACCGCAACAAGAATCTTAACGTTAGTCACCCATGACAGCTGCGATACCGAACATGTATGTATGTGTGCATGTACCTTCCACGAAAAGTGCGTGCAAGTCGTTTACAGTTCCTCATCAATTTACATAGGCTAAAAATTAATATTAATTACTTTTATTAATATCAGTATTAAAATAGGCGCATAATACATACATGTACATATACCGCATATGAACAGGCTGTCATTAGTATGATTACCCATAATCCATAACTTTTTCCATTGTTTCTTACGGCGGTATCATTTCTGATCTACGCCCGTTTTTGTCTCTGCTGGAACGTAACTGGGGACTAAAACGAGGACTAGGTGTATTCGTCAGATTATATATTAGTTTGAATGTGCTGTGAAGAAGACGCAGCCTGCCTGCACAAACTCGGCACTTCGAGACACGTGATATGAAAGTGACAGCAAGATACTGAAGAAATTCGCATACCACAGACGGAAGTTGTTAGTGTGTTGAACGAGCGTAGCCTTGTACTGTATAATCTTAACTGTACTAATTCCATTATCTATAAATATTCACAGTCACCACCAACTCACTTGTAAATACTGTTATTTACATGACAACCAGTTTAGACCCTAAACACGGGTCGAAACTAGTTGTCATACAAATAAAACTAATGACAAGTGAGTTGGTTGTGACAGAATATTTATAGATATTGTATTTGATACGCCAACGGGGATATTTCATATAGAATTTGTACTAACTCCATTCAGTAGAGTAGTGGTTTCTCAGCTAGGCAATAAACACCTCTTATTTTTATGGAAACAAACGACTCATTGCAGTGTTCATTCATAATATCCCGCCCACTGGTTCCTAACCTGTGTCAGAGGAAGCCAGTCAACACAATTGCTCTTGCGTCTATTAAATGGTTTTCTTCATTGAGAGGGTTTCTACTAAGAAGCTGTACGCATTTCTATTCTGTCTCTACGTGCCCATTTCATTATTAGATCATATTTAGGGTGGAGTAAAAGTCGTGAAGCACCTTATTATGTAGTTTTCTTCAGCCACCTGGTCTCATTTTAGAATCCATGTTCTATTTCTTAGCCTGTTAATGTGAGAAATCAAATTTTGACACCCAAAAAAAGAGCCAGAACTACAGTTGTGCATATTTTAAACTACTACATGGTGTGGGAAATATGCTGTGTCTTTTAATGCTAAAGCATGTGGTGCGTGTAATTTCCACTGCGATTTAAAAGGTTAAATGAAAGTGAAATTGTTAGGAAGAATTTGCGCGCGTCCTACATCAACACCACTTACTTGCGAGCAAGCTGTCAGCATAACTTGTATGACATATACAATTGCTGTGTGTACAGTAAAGAACTCCTGATGATGGACAAAGGAACTGTTCGAAACATGTAGAGTTTTATTCCAAAAATAAATTTGGGAAACTGGTGCATCTAGTTGGTTTTATTACAAGAAGAAAGTATTCCACTGTATTACGTATTTGCAAGAATGCCCCCCACTCCCCCAACGCGCGGGTCCAAATTACTGTAGTCCGCCACCTTCCGACATGTTGCTTTAGGCCCGACTGTAATTCCACCCCCCAGTTTACGCGTAGGTCTTATAAGTGACCTCTTTCCTTCTGTTTTTCGAGTTAGAGTATCGCATGCTGGTTTCATCTCTGCTCTTCTTGCTGCACCTCCCCCCCCCCACCCAACTCATGCTACTTGATTTATCACTATAATGATATTTGGCGAAGAATATACGACGCCCCACGTCCGTTATAGAGAAGGTAAAATATCTTCCCCTACCAACAATCTAAGCACATATCCTCGTTCCTCCAGTCCGTAACCTAGTCGTTGTCGCTGGAATAAGAAAATAATCTAATACTAAGCATATCTTCGTCTGCTGGTTCGCTCATTGCGGTTTCCATTATTCTCATGCATCCCTCTCTCCTAGCGACTGCGTGGCGGGAGGGGATATTGCACAGGCGGCTGCATTCTGCCCGCCTGTGTGACTTCCCAGTAACTTACTTTATATCAAAAAGATAAAGCTATATTACAGTTTTTACAGCTGTTGTAAACAAAATGTACAGTTGCGTTTATTAAGCAATAAGAAGCTACATTTTCCGGCTAAATTACCGAGATATCTAATTCCAAATATCCTGAATAGAATGCATTTAAGCATTCAATCTACCTTCTAATTTTCCGAATCGAAGAATGTTCATACTTTCACCAAAACGCTGCCTTAGGTATTAATTTAACATTACAACAGTAATAATAATAATAATTAATATATTGCCTTTTATTTAAAGCGCTAGCTCACCTGTTCAAGGGCCAATAACAAAACTGGCACAAAATAATTACAACACAAATGGCACAAACACGCACACACATACAAACAACAAAACATTGGATTTATGTTCACTTTTATTTCACCAACACATGCATTTGCAAATCACACAATATCAGTGTTAATACATTAATTATTAAAAAGATAAAACATTAAAAATTATTATTGGAACTCCAACATGTTTCGGTTTTCC
>Ga0123352_10015346_pt1 | contig 12195 bp, 2 predicted proteins | sample TergutLab28metaG_FD_89700 | JGI IMG/M metagenome (GOLD analysis project Ga0123352, IMG submission 89700) | Labiotermes labralis P1 segment gut microbial communities from Petit-Saut dam, French Guiana - Lab288 P1 | ecosystem: Host-associated > Arthropoda: Insects > Digestive system > Gut ... | reverse complement strand
AGTAAGTTAGAGATACGAAATCGTAACGTTCATTGGTTGATTTTAAACTTTGCGATCCTACTCAGCCAATAGCGTGACTTCTTGCATTGGAAGATGCGCAAAGCTTATTGGTTACTTTCAAAATGATATCCTGCTTGACCACTCGCGCACATGTATGGAAAATGGCTACCATATCGTCTGAATAATAAAATAATGTAAAAATATTTATGTTATAAAACAGGATGAATTGCAATTATATTTAAAAAAAATAAAGTTAAACATATGCAAAAGGCAAAATTGTAATTCGTTATACTGAAAGTTCTAAATTCGTTAAAATGAAATGTTTTAACACACATTAAATAGGGAAAAGGGAAGGTGCCTAAAAATAATTTCGCAATTCTGAACATTTCGTTATACTGGCATTCGTTACAGCGACATTTTACTGTATATGTATACATAAAACTACGTTAATGCATTATACTTGGACGTATGAATGTAATTTTATTACATAGTAATCACTGATATGTTTTGGCCAGTCATATGGCTATCTACAGGGTGGTGAGGACAAGAATTCAAATACAATATGCATTAACACATTAACGTAGTTTATATATACATTAAACTTTTATTATGGGATCATAATTCACCACATGTGTCCTCTATGTATATCATTCTACGAACTATATTCCATACAATAACTTTTAACTTCTAATATTTTATATTCATCAGTATTATACTACTTATGCAGTGGTTAAAAAAAAACCACTATAACAGAAACAATAAGGTTAAATAGATTACTTTGGTTTGGGCATGTACAGAGAATGGAAGAAAATAGAATTCCCCAAAGAGTATTATATATGAATTTGGAAGCAACAAGGCTGGGAGGGAGACCCAAGAAATAGGGCGGCAAGATGAAGTGAGGGAGTATGGAATACTTGTTGGTGGAAAAGGGTGGAAGGAAAGGGTATATAACAGAGAAGAATGGAAGAAGCTGTTGAGAACGGCAAGGAATTGTCACATTCTGCGCAGGTCAGTGGAATGAATGAATCTTATTCTACTTAAACTGTGACTTTTAACCAAAAATTATATGCTTTTTTAAACTTTGGAGTGATTGTGACACATCATAATTGTATTTGTGTTCATGTTCCCAGCACCCTGAGGATGGCCACATGAGTGGCCAACACATGCCTGTGATTACTATATAATAATACTTCCATACTTCCAAGTGGGTTAGTTGGTCTTTTTAAAAAATATTTTACTGTATCTGTTTGAACTTGACAGTTTTGTGGAAGTTAAGCAACAGAAACACAAAGAAACTAGCAAACAGCTGTCTCAGGTTAGTTGTATGATACATAAAGGTTACTGCCGCACTTCCGTCTGAGTATAACGAGCGAAAATGTGATGCGAGAAATAATAAAAAATTTTTAGGCATGACTGAGGTTAAGTTGGTGGTCAAGTTTGAACTTTATTACCTGTCACAGGCCTCACTTGACATTTCCATGCAGTTGGTAAAAAGGTGAAATTGTCCTTGTTCATGCCTGAAGGTATGTATAAGATGTGGAGATACGCCTCCATTCATTTTTGACCCCATCATGAACTTGTGAGTGGTCAGCTTCATGCCATGGCAGTTTTAACCCTGGGGAAAATTCCCCAGTACCCATTAAATAGTGTACAGTTGGTAATGCTTACAGAGTGTAAGTACTGTACATACATTTCTAAAGTAGAATGGAGACAAAAGTGAATGTGGGTTAATAATTAATATTCATGGGATTACAGACCATAAAAGTAAACAAATGATACGAGTTGGAAGGATAGAAAAAAATATATCATGAAGACATTTTTGATTAGGTCTGTAAAAGAAAATTGATGTTGGAAAGTTCGTGAAATGATGGACTTATCAAAGGAGGAAGGAATAGAATAGGTAATTGGACCAAATGCTTGAAACTGATGATCTGAACCTTATGACAGAGCAAGCCTTATTGTACTTTTGAATTACATGCAACCACTTTTGTCCCTGTTAATTCTTCTGTCTGGTATGTTATGTATCAGGATTGCTACGCAGTGAAGGAGAACTTCAGAATCCTGTGACTCCGCCGAGTAGTCCTTCACAAATTCTTAAAGAAACAGACAACCAGTGGCTCAACTCTGAGGTATGCTTGCTGTTTTCTGTTTGAAGCAAAATTTTGTGAATTTTTAAGTATTGTGGAGTGGTCCTGAGGCTTTGGAGTTTGGTGAGGGACTTACAGCTTCTTGCCATAAGGGAACAGCTTGTTATGAAATATTACACAGGACTTTGACTTGTTGTATGACGGACAGAGTTTGTGAAATCTGTCAGATATTTCCTCAAATTTTGACCAAGTCATCATGTTAGTAACTTTATTTATAAATATTTTACGAATAATTTGTTGCAAGGTTCACAATCCATCATAATGCAAAATTTCAGAATCTAATCAACAGCGATTCATTAGTTATTGCTATCAAATTGAAAACTGAGTGGAAAATTCTTATGTTTACCATATTGTTATATTCTACAAAAGAATTGTCTATCTTACTTAAACGTGTAGGCATTGTTTATATTGTGAAACAATGGAGGTAGTTCTTCATGTTGTAGACACAATTGGAGTCAGCCCAGCACAACATGTTTGTTGTAAGCAAATTATTTCCTAATACTAGTATTGTACCTTGCCTGATTTCAGGCTTCCACCACAAAGTAGATGAGAACTGCACTCTTCTGGGCTATTATGCAGTGAGTAGTGGTAATTCCTTACCGACATTGCAGGACAAACTATTGTTCCCATCCTCAAGGGTCAAGAATCTTGACCTTTGAAGATGCAGCGTAGGATGGCTCTTTCTAACCTATGCTTCACGACAACCTATCAGTCCCATCTTAATGGGTCAAGCAGTCCTTGGCCCTTGAAGACTGCTTGTCCATTGAAGATGGGACTGATAGGTTGTCCTGAAAAGTCGGTAGGAAACTACCAATCTATGCTGTGCAAAATCCCAATAGAGCACCTCTCTTGTTTACACCATGGAGGAAGCCTAAGATCACACATGGATCTTTGAACCTGATATTTTAAGACTTGAGTGAAACACGTTATGATAAAAAACAGGTCACATGAGCACTAAAGCACATAACTTGTATGTGGTGTGTACATTTTGTAAGGATCATGAGAACATTTCACTTTAAAGATGTAATACTCTGTTCCATTTATTTCTTATGTGCATTATTATAACAATTTCGATTAAAGGAATCTTTTGTTGTCAGTTTCAGTGTGTGCTGAAGAAAGTTTGCTTTTCAGGTTGCAGACTTCTCATTAAGCAGTTTCCTGGGACACTTGGAGTCACCTCTGAAACAAGCCACCTCTGTCCCTAATACAGAAGATACAAGGCTGTTGTCAGATGTAAGTAAAATGTAAAAAGTAAAATTGTCCACTGTACACCAGTTGTCCAGCCTGTGTCCAGTTGCTAACTGACGTATTTTGGCAGGCAGTCCTTTTAATTAAGTATGTTCTTGGCTGTGGTGTAATTCAGGTCTTGGCATCCCCTTTAATTGCAGAGTTTTTCTAAAACCTATAGGGTTGGTAGTAAGAACAGCATGGGACTTTAGTCTGTATAATGGCTGGCTATGGGCTGGGTGATTTGGAGTTTGAAACCTGATAGGAATAAGAAATTTCCTCCTCTCAACAACTGTCAAAACAGACCCTGGGGCCTACCCAGCATCCCATTCAGTGAGAACACATGTTCTTTCCTGGTGGTAAAGTACTGAAAAAATGCTTAGAGATGTACCTCTGCTTCTCCTACATGCCTGGACAGGGACAACTTCTACTTTTTTCTTTTACTCTTTTTGGGAATAAAAAAAAATGTGTGAACTGATACGGAATCCATTAGGATATCTAGATATGGGTGTGCAACCTTTCTGGCAAAAGGCCACAGCCATTCTTGTGGGCTGGTTTGCAGGCTGTAGATGTAAAAAAATCACAAAATGTGGCATATGTAACTTCTTAATTATTGTGTAATTAGTAGTTTACAGATGTGGCTGCAGGCTTCATAACAACCTTATGGGCTGCCCATGGACTAGAAAATCACTATGGATGCATTGTTATTAGGTGGTGACTTTATATCATCATTAGAAACCCACTACATTCTGTCTTCACTGTACTTCTAACATCAGTGAGAAATCCAAACACGCTGCATTAATATTGTCGTGGGAGCAACTTTCTGCCATGTACCTAGTCTACATCATAAATTCTTACGACACACCAGAAAACACTACAGACACTCACAGACTTACACAATTTTAAAAAAGTACAAAACAATTACATTTTTTAAGTGCACACCAAATTTTTCAATATGTGAATGAAAGAGCAATGAGATGAATGTGGTGGAAGAGTACTGTCGGAAAGTAACACAGGCAGTAGGCAGTTATACTGTGGCCAATCATGTTCCAGTGCGTTGGATTTTGAGTTTCAGCTGGGCTGCCTTGTATGTTCCAATATAGTTGATTATAGGTATGCTCACTCTTGACTTGTGCAAAATTTGACTTACGCTGGATCATCCCAAATGTAACTGTGGCGGAAGTCAGGGAGTGTCTGTATTGGAAATGCCTGTGCCTTCATTTAAACTGAATTAATAACTTGGGGATATTTCTTTGTGTGTCTAGGTGGAGGCTCAACTGCAGTGCCTGATGAGTGAAAACAGCATAGACTACATGGCCAAGTTTGCTGACCTGGCAGACCAGATTGCCTCTTCTGACATGTCTAATAAGAAGTGACCGGCCTTATTTGCTTACTATTTTGTATCATAGTCTGTATGTAAATACACAAGTACTTCAGATAATAGCTCACCTAAGTGTCGGAGTGTACCAGTGCTGGATCTTCAGTGTTACTTTCTATTTTATCTTATTTTTGTATAAAATTATATTGTACACAACTGTATATAGGCAGACTGAGGAGTCAGATGTAGTTGACAGTGCATGGGAAATCTTTTATCTGGTGCGTCAAACTGTGCTCACTATAGTTCCTGTAAATTCCTATATGTGCAGTTTTGAATTGCAACAAATGCAGTGTGTCAGTGGAAGAATGCCTGGGTTTGAGAGAAGCACAATTATTTATCCAAAACAAAAAATAGGACATGTGTAATATTTAATACCAACTTCTTGCACGGTGTTTTCATTTGTTAATTATTGCACCAGCATGTTTTGGTCTTAGTTCTTGGCCATTTTCAGGGAGTTTGTGAGCGGTTTATGTGTCATTACTTATTTGGCAGAAGTTTCACATATATGATTAAAATATAAGGATTTTAATATTTAAATTTGAATTATAATTTTAATCATATATATATATATATATATATAACTGCTACCAAATAAGGTGACAAACTGCACACATCCAACAAACCAGAGACTCCCTTAAGATGCCAAGAACTAAGGCCGAAACATTTCAGATCAATAATTAACAAATAAAAACATTGTGCAACAAGTTGGTATTAAATATTTTATTTATATATATATATATATAGTTGCATGGAAAATGTACAATATAAAATTTTAAAGAAATAGAGCATTACAGATACCAACACTAAATGATAAAACACATCAAGTTTTGTGAAGTAATGTAGCCAAGAAGGTATACTTTTTATCTTGAGATGTTTGTTTATCATCTTACATGTTTTGGCTTAACAACCATTTTCAAGTTGGTACCAGTTTTGGCAATGTTTGTGTGTTCAGTCTAACACACTGTAAAATTTTACATAATCATTTAATGTCTTTACATGTATACTATATTTTTCAGTCTATTCCAAGACCATCTTCAGGTATGTCAATACAGAGTTGTGCACAAGGAAGATAATTAACAAGTAAAGAGGCCCCATTTTTATAAATATTATCATGTACTGTAATATACACAAAGGTTCATATAAAACAATAAAATTCATATGGTGGGTGTATTCTCAGAATTATGTAGTGAAAGGTATTATTCCTTCTGTTTGTGTTTCTTCGAGGAAAGCATTGTGTTGGATATAGGATTTGTGTCTTTTTGGTGCATAACCTCAGATTAAGTTGTTTGGTATATATATATTCTCATGGTATTCATGTGGTGGGTCAAATTGTAACACAACAGGCAAGTGATTGGTTATAGAGTGTAGTAGATTGTTCCGGCATTTATGGCAGTTGAGTATGTTAGAGAATCATGCTAACAGTCGTAGTGTTGAGTTGTTTATCTGTATATGGGTCAAGTGGCACTGCAGTAGTTGAGGTAATGGATGCTGTGTGTTATGATCCGAAACAACATCTATCCTTCTCATGATGTAAAATTAAGTTTAATATTTTATTTGTTCCAGATGTGGATTTTTCATTTATTTATCTCATTGATTCATAGTAAGGTAAAGTTCATCCCATAACAGGTCACAAAGACCCAGAGGTGGAGTAGAGGTATGGCTGTACTCTTTCTATAACCCCAGCACTAGATGGGGGTGGGTGGTCAATGCTGTGCCCTGGCCGCTTTACCCCCAGGAAATACCTGGTACCCATTGTATAGGAGGCTTGGTGGGCCCCAGGGCCAGTCTGGGCAGGTGCAGAAAATCTCGCCTTCACTGGGATTCGATTCCCGGACCATCCGGCCCGTAGCAAGTCGCTATACCGACTGCTTATCCCTGCCCACATTGATTCTTAGTTAATATAAAAATTTTCTAGGGAGTTCATGAATTTCCCTTTCTTGACGTAGTGTAAAGTATCCATAATCTGTTCTATAGGGCCGAATGAGTGTCCATTGTCTTGGAAGTGCTGTGCAAAATGCTGTGTACGTAGTTTTGCATTTATATGGGTGAAAATGTCCATTATACCTCTCGTAAAAGATTTGCATCAAGCAAAATCTTCGATGTAATAGTATATTATGACAACGATAGGTGTACTTCCTAACCATAACACACAGCATCCATTACCTTGACTGCTGCAGTGTCACTTGAACCATTTGTGAATAAACAACTCTACACCATGACTCTGTAAGTATGATTCATTGCTGAGGAGGTTGTGGTCTGAGTCTGTCACATACTGAAACCTTTGTAGTGTTGCGTTGGACTGATGCATATGTCAAACTTAATGTTTTGCACGTTTGTGCCATTTTATATGTACATTACCAGAACCCAGAATTCTTTCTCACATACTGTATTTGGCATACTGCTGTAATTAACTGAATATGAGATGACACCCCACCCCACCCATCCCTTCTCAATCTTCAGTTTTCAGGAAGGTACCTATATTGAACATATTTATCTCTGTGAACAGTGATAAAGCATCCCTAATTTGGCAGACAAGGAATTAGGCAAATCTTCTTGTGTTATATTCAGGTAAATACAGTACTTTTAGTTATGTGATTTTTAATTTTATTATTGATTACCAGTGCTAGCAAACTACATCTGTATTTATTTTTCTTCTATATCTTTGTGATATGATTTTAGTGTCACTTTTCCAGGAATTGAGACACTTTTTTTATTTTCTGTTGTTTTTTGATCAGAATTATATTAGACAAATTTAAATAACATATATATTACTTCTACTCTATATTAACCTTTATTGGCTATGCATTGCATTTTTTAATCAGTAATAATACTGTAATTACCCCAAGTTAAGGTCTGGCTATCAGCCAGATATTTACCAAGAGATTTAAAATCCGCTGCTCCAGACAATAAAGGTTAATATTCACTGCACAAATTGCTGGGTGTTCAGACTCTTAAGAGGCACATCTCCAGTAACTGGTGTAAGGAGAAAGTTTGTGATTGAATTTTTATTTTCACATTTCGTATTTTTTGACCAGACTTTCAGAATTAATGGCTGATGGAAATTTGCTGTAACATGATGCTACACTCCACAGAAGTATGCAGTTCTTTGGTGCGGTATTTGTTCATGCACAGATCATGGTCCTTCAGCGTTTTGAAGATTCTGTGACATATGGTGAAGCAGAAAAGTATAGATGCATTAGATCATTATGAAGATTAAAACAAAGATTTTCAATGGTTTAATACTGTTAATGTAGCAAAACAAATTGTAGAAAAAATTGATGGATCTTAATGTAAGAGGATATAATGATTTGGATAGGGCAGAAGAATGTTCTGTCTCTTTTAATGGCTCTGCAGTAACATATACCTAAACAGAAAACACTTCACTTTTCTTACAATAGCCCCATTTGTTAGAAATATGTACAAAGAAACCTTGGTATTTATTGTTTAGTTTTCTGTAACACTCAGGGGCATTAAAGTGTGTTTGTGGGAGGTACTGTAGTGTGCATCTTATCTCTAATTCAGGGTCATGATTTTAATCTGCTGTATCATGCTTCAGAATTACTTAAACCTACTTATGTACAGTGCTGTTTTTAGCAGCCTGTATTGCTTCATACCTTATGTCAAGTGAGTGTCTGAATGCCCCGTGATTATTTGTCATGTTACTGAAGTGTATTAGCTCTGTGCACCACCTGTAGCTGTCACACATGCATTATGAATACAATGTATATGTTGCAGTAGTATTCAAAAGAGAATTATTGATAATCTTAACATGCGAACCCTAAATTGTTTGGAAGGTAAAATATAGTAATTAATCAGAATTGCTCACAAATGAATCTTAGTATTCAAAGCAAACTCATGATACAGTAAAGTAAAGATATATTACATGCATTAGAAAGAGAGGCACATATCAGTGTAAGAGCTCTTGGTCATCAGTGAGAGCTAAGTGTTAGACGTCTTGACACACAAACTTTTTATGTTGAAACTTTGTATGTTCCATCTGTGCTAGCTGATGGCATTAGACATGTGACTTGAAGGCATAAATGCAACATCTTTCCTCCTTACATGTCTAAAATGTATTTTTGGGCAGTTAGGCTTTTCTTTTTACAAGAAACTAATTTTAGCACATTTTTATTAAGTATTAATTGAATTTAAAAATGTTCATAAACTGATGAGGTGACTGTTATTGCTGCATACACTTTTACATGACAGGCGATTTTTCAAGGATGTAGCAGAGACGGGTAATAGGATTTGCATCAGAATTTGTAAAGCAATAAGATGCTCCAGTTTGTAAAGAGAAAACCCAAATAGTGTCATTGATGAGGAAACTCTCTTCAGGCTTGGTTTCTGTCTTCCCCGCCTTGTTCACAATTCTTTTGGGTTCTCATATGTCCCTGAGTGTAGGTGCATGGGATGTGGTTCTGTGTTGTATATCCGTTTACCATTTCTTATGATTACGGGATACTTGGCTAATTTCTGTGATTTAAAGGCCTGATATACTTGATGTTATCTTATGTGGTTGCCAACATACATGGTTCATCTGTAGATTATGTGTTGAGGTAATGTTTTTAATATTGAAGGAAATATAACTTGAGTTTTATGTATCCAAAAGGAGTGAAATTATTTTTAAAATGTTATGTTTCTCTGCTGTGGAAACATTTCCACTTATTTTATATGACAGAAGTTGATAACGGCTGAACAGGCCAGGTCTTTGCTTTATGAACTGTTCACCACTTGTGGCAGACACTAGAATGTTATCCTCTGTGCTTCAGATTGGTCTTATTTCATGTACAGCATATTTTTCACTGGTGGCAGCCATGGTCTAGGTTTCAGATACTTCTATCAGAATATTCTTATTTTATGTTTGTATTTCTCTGGAACAGAAAATGGTTTTGCCTTGCTCATACTTAAGACAACATTTGGAAGCATACATTTTATTGATTTTACATTTAAATGTGAAAATTGTTGTGTGTTCAAAAGTGATCACTATGTCAATAGAATACCGTAATTAAGTAATTGTTTTTAGATGCCCTGCATTATATCTTGGAGACCCTATTATTTTGGAAATAAAATCACTTTCCAAGCTGTTTGAAAGTAAATGTGCATGAGATTTTGTGTTGCTATTTAAATTACTTGGTAATTAAGAAAAATGGTGTTCACACATGTTGAAGGAGCGTGTCGTAGTAATATGCACTCTGAATATAGAAACAGGTGCGTGAGTTTGACAGAAGAAAGATAAATAATTTATATTTTGAGTATTGAGCTAAACTGACAATGTGTGAACATTTAGCATCTCCCAGAACATGATGCTGTTTTCCAGTAAAGTGTGCTTACATTTCAGAAGGTCCTGCTGCCTCTGTCATTAGCGTATCTCATCATCGTGTCTACCTATCTAGTATCTAGATTCCTACTATGATAATGGAGGCAGTGTGACCCCTGAAATATCAGTACACTTCCACCATTCTAATGAGCATTATGTCCCAGAGACAATAATAATCATTATAACTACCATGAGAACCTCAAATCTCACATATGACCAAATTTTGAAACATGGATGATAGTTGTAATCCAACGTGCAGCATACACTCCAGCCAGATGCTGTGCAGTGAAATCTGATTGTGGTGTTCGTCTAAAAGCATAACATTTTTGTACTTTATTCTAAAACTGCAAACTAAATGATAATGAGAAAAGTGGATAATGAAAAAATATGTTTAATACATTCTTATAATAAAACCACCTAGATGCACTAATTTCTCAAATTTATTTTTGGAATAAAACTCTACATGTTTTGGACAGTTCCTCTGTCCATCATCAAGAGTTCTTTGCTGTACACACAGGAAACCTGTATGACATATACCATTGCTGTGTGTACAGCGAAGAACTCTTGATGATGGACGGAGGAACTGTCCGAAACATGTAGTTTTATTCCAAAAATAAATCTGAGAAATTAGTGCATCTAGTTGGTTTTACTATAATATTTATATTATCACAATGCACGGTCACCTGAACGTCAAAATGTGTAATACAACTTCTAGTACTATGTATATGTTCAATGTATTCTATGTGTTTGCTTTTTCTAAAAAACACTTCGGTTTTTTAAAGAGTACAGGTCATATGTCTTTAAAAAACCATTCATAATGTATGGGATTAATTAAAGCTGTGGCAAATCATAACTGAAAATAATGTTCCGTCAGACATAAACTTACATTAGGTTCACAGGTTTCTTCATACTGTGTTTCCTCTCTTGGCCGAGTATTGTACTGTTATTCAAGGTAAATGTTGCCAAAATGATGCTACGTAACTACCATAACTTTCATGTCTGGAGTCTCTATTGCATTATCTCATTTCTTCCTACAGGGAGAATACATTAATATGACAGCAGTGAAGATTAATATTGTGGTCTGGATGGTGACACTGTGGAACTGTGCAGTTTAATGGGTCATTGCCAGCATTTCAGAAGAACATACTACTCCTGTCTTCAGGGTAGAAGTGTTATCCAAAATGTTGGTAACAATGTACCAGACTACATGGTGTCTTAACCCAGAAAACCTTCTTGTAACTCGGACCCTTGAAGATGAGGCCATAGGTTCCTTCCCAACACTGGGAACCAGTCACTCCATGATGTGTCATATCACTCAGAAATGGAGCCCTGAACCACACCTTCATGGAAACCTTAAGATTCATATCTTAAACAAACGTATTTTTCACATTATAAGACTTAGGATGTGTTGACAGACTGACAAGGAGTTATTCGACCCTAAAAATTACTTCTTCATGAGATTTTACAATGTGATTGCTCAGTGCATAGACATAAATATACAGTGTTGAAGGAAAACTGCTTTGTGATTTGAGTATTTTGAGCTGTTCCAGGTTATAGCCTAGGTTCCTGATATCTTCTGGTTGATCCAGTTCACGTAGCTGGGTATGTTGACGTACACTCCGGGAATGCCTTTGTCTGCACATCCAATTCCCCAGGCAACAATGCCTGCTACATAATACTGGCCATTCACTCCACACACCAGTGCTGAACCTCCATCACCCTTGAAGGATAAAGAATATGGTGTAAGTTGGTTGTTGTGATTTCTTATAGGCTGTCTCTTCATTAAAGAGTTTGTTGGTCTAGGTGATTTTGTAAAGCAGTAGCAGACCATCTTCATATATGTTAAAAATAAGATTGTTGAGTGTTGAATATACAATTAATGCATAATTCATAATAGTGAATTTGACACAAATGTCGTGACTTGTATATTTCATCCATTACTGGTATTTTTCCAGCTATGTGTTTTGGCTTATAATGCCACCATCAGGCTAGCAAATTCATATACATAAGGAAGCAGTTAGTTTTTTTTTTTTTTTTTCAGTGGTTTTGCTGTAACAAAAAACCCAAAATTGAAGTCCTCACAGCACTGTGATTCAGGATACAGGTCTTCTGGGATATGATTTATT
>Ga0123352_10015345_pt1 | contig 12195 bp, 5 predicted proteins | sample TergutLab28metaG_FD_89700 | JGI IMG/M metagenome (GOLD analysis project Ga0123352, IMG submission 89700) | Labiotermes labralis P1 segment gut microbial communities from Petit-Saut dam, French Guiana - Lab288 P1 | ecosystem: Host-associated > Arthropoda: Insects > Digestive system > Gut ... | reverse complement strand
ATACTATCTGTATAATGTTGGACTTTACTCCTGAGAGGCAAGTCCTATCTTTGACTGTTCCAATATCCATTGGATTACTCCTGTATATGGATTTCTTGGAAGTACAATAAATCAATCAATCAAAGCAAACAACAACTGAGCTATTGAGCCTAACCACTGAATATCTCTCTAGCTGTCAGTGAAAGGTGTGTTAATCTAAGTCCAGGCAACATTCATTGAATTTTTGGTCACAAAAATTTTCCAACATTAAACTGAAATAGTGTTGCTGAATGCAGTGTTAATTGAGGAGGACTCTTTGTATGTGCAACTGAGACCTTAAATGGGTATAGCCCATGTCAGGATTTGTCACTGGTCACACATGTTTGTTCAGTGAACTAAGTAGATATGTGGATACCAGTTTTATGGCACAGGAGAATCCTTGTGCTTCCACTCCGTGATCACCTGTTCTGTTTCCGTGCAGAGTGATGTACTAGTTTTGCTGTGTACAGTATCCCGGGGCTCCCCAGCAGTTTGTTCCTTTCAGTTCTGATGACTGTGTATAAAGGTCTTCTTGGATGTGACACTGTGTAGTTGAGTTGATGAGTTTGAACATTTCAGGGAAATACACTGCTTCCATCTGCAGGATGTCTGCCGTGAATATAAAGGCAACAGATTGTTCTGAAATGGTGATACCCTCCACCAAACCACGTGACATATTCCAGAAGAGTATAATTTTCCCTGCACCTTTTCTGACTAAATTTTTGTTTCCGTTTGCTATCTTCCTTGCAAATACTGTTATGTCACCTATCTCACTCTCCTTGACTTACCACTTCAGTGGTGGGTGCTGAAGGTTATGATTATCAGGTACCTCACTGCAGTTTTGTCCATTTATTTATTCATTTTTATGTCTACTTATTCTCTTCAGCATCATGTTCTTAATAACATTCAGTCTTTGATTTTACATTATCGTGTGAGGCCCATTTTTTGTACCTTACAATATGACATGATAAATCATAATTTTGTGTATTTTTCATTCTGAGAGCAGTCCGATGCACACAGATATACATTATTTTATTCTGATATCCTGACTATGCATCAGGTACTGTAAAATATATTGATGGGTACTGTTTCTCTGTTTGTAATTCATATATTGGTGGCTAGTTATTGATGAATACAGTATTTATTGTGCATAGTTTTTAGTATTACCAAGTAAACACCACCACCACCACCACCACCAACAACAACAACAATCATGATAATGACAAGATTAGTCTTTTTGTTAGTGAATTCTTATTTTAGAAGTTCTCATAGCCATATGAAACATTTGATTTCAAATGGTCTGACTTTGTTTTCTCTCATTTGGAAACCCCACAAGAATAAAATAGTAAGTATAATTTAAAATTACTAGTCATATTTAAAACCTGAATGCAGTTGATGTGGCCAGTACTATAAAATTTGCCTACAAGTTATTGTTTGTAATTATATTCTGAAGGGGATGTTTTTCATCACCTCAACAACTTTAGTTTGACAATAAGTGAATAACATGGAAATGGAAGGTGTAAATATCACATTAAATGTAGCACCATACTACCAAAAGACAGTTTATACATCCTTACATTCCACCCATTTTCATTGCAGTTCTGACCACAGTTTTATTACTAATGTAATAAAACCTTATTTTCATATCATCCATATGTGTATGTTCTTACCTGCAAATATTAATGCATCCAATAGAAATTAATATTAATGTTGAAGTTAAATAGTTCATAATTAGCAAATGATGCGCATAGGTAAGTATGTTAAGCAAATTACAGTTCTTTCTGAACTGGCTTGTCCTGATAGTTTCCGAATCGCAAGAATATCGTACACACGATTGAAGTCCAGACGCCAACACGATCTGTTATTTGACACTGAGAGGATTTGAACGTTGTATCTTACTGTGTTAATAATGAAAAGTACTTTGCTTTGCAAACGGGGACAGAATTATAACAGTATTGTTTGACGTTTAAGGAGTGTATATTGTAGCATAGCGTCTGCTCCAGGCCACAATGTGTCTGTCTCACTTGTTACAAAGAAACTGCTGCTTATCAGCTGTTGCTGCCAGCTGGTGAGCAGTCATGTGACGTGACGAAATGCAAAACAGAAAAGGAGCTTGTGTTGAACTCGATTTAGTTTATGGAATGCTCACAGATGGCACGGTTAGTGCCACGATTTGTCATCGATGGGTATTCCAAGAGCTCTCATGGTCTGTGCTTGAAGCCTGTCGATTTGGTGACTACGAAATACTTCCTGTATCAGGAAGCCTCGTGCGTGGAATAAATATTGTATAGAATATTCAGATTAACTCCAATGAAATGTCAGAAGATTATTAAGTGAAAGAAACTGGGGTGTGTGTTGGCGTGACTGTTAGCAGGCTGGTATAAGTTCGGAAGTATGAAAGCTTGCAAGAAACCATTCTTCGTAAGTTACAAGTGTTGAAAAGTTTTTTTTTTTTTGTCGTTACTCACATCTGCTATATATCCGTTACTGTGTAACATTCCGGTAATTCGTGTAATGTGATTACATTTCGGCATGGTCTAAATCACATGAAGGGTTAGTGACAGCAAACCTGCATATTCATGAAGGTTCTATTATCGTACAACGAAAGTGTGGTAGAAGTAGAGGTCGAATTAGAATTTTTGTGCATTCAGTGGGTCTTCATAGGACTAGGTTAAAGATGTACAAGGGTTCATAAAGCCTTACTTAAATATGATTCATACAAGTACAGTTTTCTGTACCAATACAAATATCTGTCCATAGCTGTGACAGTATGCACAGGCATTTTTTAATATATAGAGCAAAGTAATTATTTCAGAAAAGTATTTTCTTGATGAATATGAAGTACAGTTTTAACGCTGGCTTAAATATGTGGGTAAATGAATGTCTTTATTCCTGTGTAATATACTAGTTTCTGATGCTCAGTGTTAGCATTTGGTGTGTAGAAGTCATATTTATGTTATACTATTATGTTATATGTATCTTAATTGAAAGTTTTTTTTTCCTGCAGTGCAAAAACAAATGATGATAATGCCAGTAAGAATTCACTTGTAGGGTAAAATTGTATTAAATGTATTAAACAATTGAGTGCATAAGGTGTATTAATAACCTACCATTATTCTGTGTTTTAAGTTGAATACTTCTCTGTGTGTGCTGAATTTCCCTAGAATGCTACTCCATGTGGCATAATGTGGCAAGAGTCAAAGTATATATGTGTTAAGGTATCTGAGAGTTGTGAATGTCCACATAGCAAAGCTTGCTGAACTGGGTATTTAAGGATTAAGTGTGTGTTTCCCACTTTAACCTGCAGGGCTTGAGGCTTACCTGTTAGCACTTTTCAGATCTGAAGTTGACTATCGTAATTGAAGAGCTTAATTTAAAATTCAGCAAAGGAACACACGTTGGATGAATATATGAAAATAAAATAGGTAAAGTCTCACATTGATTGATGTTATTAATTGGGGAAATCCATGGAGAAATTAATTAATTGACTTCATTTTGTAATTATGTATTTTTATTACATTGTTGCTGTTAGTAGATAAAATTGAACATGTATTTTGTTTTACGTTATCAAGAAATATTTAAAAATACAACTGTTTATTATTGTTTTTGTGTCCTGTGGTAATAGGGAATTACTTTTGTATTTTTTAGTAAATAGTAGTCTAATTTTATGTATATCATTTCCATAGTCCATTTATAACTGGTTAACAGAATAATGATTTTTCCTGGAACTGCCAAGAAAACATGAGCTGTATTTCTTGAAGTATTTTTTTTTTTTAGTCTTTTTGGAAAATTTGCTGTGGGAGTTGGGGTTTTTAATGAGGGAAATTTGTTTTAGATTTCTGCTTCTAGGAAGTGAAGTTGCAGAGTTTGGTAGAAGAATGTTGATATGACAGCACGGTGTCACATCCCAGTAGCCAGTAGTTTTCATAGTAACCACCGTAACAATATCAAATATCAAGTTGTAGTGTTTGGGTACCCTGAAAGATAATTGAAGCTGCAATTTCCACAGAGGGTGAGTTTAGTTCCTGAAACTTACTTTAGACCATTGTCTTATTTAATTGGATATCTAAAGTTTCACCAACATAGAACACGTGTCATACTAACAGATAACCTGAGCTATGAGCTGTTTAGTGCTGGACAGGACAACAACTACTGTATTTTAAGTAATTTGCAGTAAAGATATGTACTGTTTCTGATGGGCAGGAGATTTATCAATTCTCCAAAATATCTAGACCAGTTCTGGGCTGCACCCAGCGTCCTGTTAAGTACCAGGGGCTCTTTGTCCGGGGTTAAAGCAGCCAAGGCATGATTCTGACCACTCACTTCTATGTAGTGAAGAAGTCAATGAGTGGAGTGAGTGGAGGTATACCTTCCCACCTCCACTCTTCTTATATGCTTTTATGGCTTTTATGCTCTCTGATGGTATGTCTACAGTAGCTAGATTGTAGGTTTGAAGTGTCACTAGGTAATTCTTTGAACTTTTTGGTTCATGGTGGCAGAATTATATTAATTTATGAAATTCAGAACCTGTTTTTTCATTTCAGAATTGACTGATATTTTGATGAGTGTTATAAAACATTTGTTGGTGTGATAGTATTTCATACACCATTTTTTTCTGCAAGTTCTAATGTATGCTTTATGTATTATTATGGGTTCTTATTTTATCTGACACCTGTCAACTGTCACTGCTTGCTGCTACTGTGTCATGCATGTGGGTTGTTGACTGAGTGGACTACTTTAATGTGATAAAACGAGTCAACAGGAAGTGGCAGCCAATAATTGTGAGAAAAAATAATGACCCTGCATCATTAATACAGGACTGTGTATTTGTAGGTGAAGTTATATTCATGATGGCTGAAACTGACAGAAGGGTGACAGAATCAAGTAAGGCTCAGTGTGCTGAACATTTGACTCCACCACACCACACTGTAACATCTTTGCTGCCACCTTCATCAGTAAGTATTTCATTCCGTTGTTTTGTTTAGGCGTGTTTGAAAAATATGTGTAAAGATTAGTTATGTCTGTCCGTCAAAATGACATAACTCAGCTCCTACAGGGCAGAATGTCATGAAAATTGATATTAAAAAATGTTTTGAAAATCTGTCAAGAAAATTTAAGTTTCATTAAAATCTGACAGGAATAACGGTTACTTTATGTGAGGACGTATGTACATTAATGGTAACATATTGCTGAATTCTTTTTAGAATGAGAAACTTTCAGACAAAAGCTGTACAAAACATGTATTGCATGTTGCATAAATTCTTTACAAAAAATTGTGCCATTTGTGAGATAATGTGGAAAGAACCAGACAGGCCACAGATGTCAGTATAATATGGTGCATGCACATTGCCTGCTGGGTAACTAAGGTTACAGACATACACAGAGAATGTGTAATACTCTTATAATAAAACCAACCAAACGCACTAATTTCTCAAATTTATTTTGGAATAAAACTACATGTTTCAGACAGTTCCTCTGTCCATCATCAGGTGTTCTACACCGTACACACAGCAGTGGTATATGTTATACAGATTTGGTAGCAAAACCTGTGTGACATATACCATTGCTGTGTGTATAGTGTATAACACCTGATGATGGACAGAGGAACTGTCCAAAACATGTAGAGTTTTATTCCAAAATAAATATGAGAAATTAGTGCATCTGGTTGGTTTTATTATATGAATATATCATGATGCATGGTCATCTGAACATCAAATATGTAATACATATTGCTTTTCCATGGCAACAATGGTTACACTAACCTGCTTTCTTGTTACATTTATACGTACGTTGCCTGTCATGTTGTGTGGATGCCTGAGGCTGTTAAGTGGCACACTGTTTGTGCGAGTTGCGCATATTTATATTAATTGCGTGCTTACTGTTTGACAGAGCGCTGTACCTCGACCGGCCACTACACATGTGGCACCCCATTCTTTAATCACTCCCCTTACACCTGCGACGGGAGAGCCTGGCTTGGTTCCAACTCTTCAGTAAGTATTGAATTGTATAACTGAATAAAATATGGTACTGGTTCAAAGCCTTTTCTGAAAAATGGGCTGGCAATGAAGTTCTAGTCTCCTATATGTTTGTTGTACATTACAAATGATGATCATCATATATATGTCTAAACAAGTTTATTTGCGTCATAAATTCATTTATGTCCATAAGTCTTTTTGAGATTGGTGAGATGTAATAATTCTTTGCATTGATCATTTAGAGTTAAAAACTGAGAGCATGTGAAATAACGTTATGTTTAAAAATTCCCCCTTTGTTTAGGTATATATATTTCAGTCAACACAACTATATAATAAAAGCATAGGTTAAAGGGACATGTTTCAACTTAAGAAGTCATTGTCGGGCTAAGCTAAGAACAGTGAAGTTCTTTACAATGTGGCTGTGTGCATTTGGGATCCCAAATGCACACAGCCACATTGTACAGAACTTCATTGTTCTTAGCTTAGCCTGACAATGACTTTTTAAGTTGAAACATGTCGCTTTAACCTATGCTTTTATTATGTAGTTGTGTTGACTGAAATATGTATAATAAAGTGAATATATAGAATCAATACGCAATGGGATGACTTCGTTCAAATAACTAATACAGTTTGCCCAGTGAGTGACACTGTGCAAGAAGCTAATTGTGTTCAATGACATTTTTTCATTTTTGAAGGGGAACGATAAAGAAAAAGTCACTGCTTGTGAAAGAGATTTTTCCATTCGGACTAATGTATGTCTAATGTGATGCCTGGGTGCAGTTTGTGAGCAGGCATAAATTAAACTACGTGACGCTAGTTGAGAAACACTGCTTTATTCAGAGGTCGTTGCCTCCATCTGTAACTTGAGGACATGACGTGCCATGATGAGGGACTCATTTTGTGTGTGAACCGTAATGAAGGAACTAAAAATTGGTACTGTAATTTCATATTGTTTAGGAATGTGGTCTCAACTGTGAACTTGGCTTGCTCTTTGGATCTGATGAAGATAAATTTTCGTACTCGAAATTCGGAGTACAATCCGTCTAGGTTCTCAGGCATTGTGATGAGGATACGAGAGCCGCATACTACTGCCCTTCTGTTTAGGTCAGGTAAAATGGTTATCACAGGAGCCAGGAATGAAGCCGACTCCCGACTAGCAGCTCGGAAATACGCTCGCATCATACAGAAGCTGGGCTTTCCTGTAAGTCGTTGACATACGTCTTGGAAATTTTGATGCATTCATTACTAAGCTTACTTTAAATATTAGTGTTTTGATTTAGGGGTGATATAATTACAATGTGAAGAAAAGAATTACATTTTGCAAATTTCACACAAAAAAAAATGAAACAATTTTATAAAATCTTCTCAGGCTGACAGCCATTTAGTTCTTGTAAACCCACGTTTTATTGAATTAATTTTCCAAAAAAAGTTTTATGTTCAGTATGTGAAATTCCGGTGTTGAGATGTAATGCTGTTTTGTCAGGTAAGTGGTTCATGGCATTTTGCCTTCATCTCTAAAAGTCAATGAGGCAGTTGAAGATTAAGCCACTGCATTTCTTCAAGACCTCAGAAACCAGATTAAAACAATGGTCTTGTCTGTGATAATCTATATGCATTATTTACTCTCATTTATTTTATGATTGTTAATATTTATTTTATTTTACTAATGGCAAGTACACTGACTGTTTATCATTGGCCTATGCGACCAATAAAAGTAAAACCTAAAAAAAGAAAAAAAGTATTACACTTTAGAAAAAACAAAAAACATTAAAGAAGGAAACGTTCAGGGTAAATATAAAGTCCTAATGCTAAGGGGTAGTCACAAAAAATAGTGGTAATAAAATAACAAAGTCAGTTTTCCATCGTTTTTGTCCTGGCCTCCCAGTATTGCTCACATTCCGTCTTATTAGTTAATGCGGTACATTGTCCTAGATGGTTTCTATCCATGGGTTCGTGGAGGCTGCATAGCGTGCAGTAGGGGTCAGGGCGGATTGCAATGCAGTGGAGACGCGCACCCAAGCAGTCATGCCCAACGCACAGTCGGAACTCTGCAACTGCCCTTCTTCTAGGCCTGTCTGTTACCTTGGATATTTCTTGTGTCCACCGTTTATGGGATAGTTTTGTCTCTAATTCGTGTCTGTATACGCTTCAGAATGCCTGCTTTAAATGGAGTTTAATAGAGTGGTAGAGTGTTTCTCTGATATATGTTTGTGTAATTTTGGCGCCCTTTTTGGCCAGTTCATCGACTTGTTTGTTCCCTGTAATTTGGCAGTGTCCTGGTATCCACTGCAGTGCGATCTGTTTGTGTTTTCCCTGAAGTTGTTGTATTAGGTCCTGGCAGTCTCTGGCTTCTGTTGACATCTTAATTTCTGTTGATGCCGCAGATAGTATTGCAGTATTGCAGCCTTTGAGTCAGAGAAGATATTAATGTTAATATTAATTTACAGAAAAATCAGAGTTCCATGTCACCATATGGTTATGTCTGCTTTATATGGGATTGTCTGTATTCCACAATTTATACTTCTATTTGCTGTTCAAGATACCAAGCCTTACTACAGCGTACTAGTATAATTTTAGAAATCCGATTGTATTTTGTGTTGTATACTCTTTGATTGAATTGTGGTCTTCTTGATTATGATCAATGGAAGATTGACACATGTTGGAGGTGTAATGTTTTAGTTTTAAAATTAAACATTGACATTGTGCATGTTTAGCCGATAATGCATGGAATGAATATTAATTATAATATGAAACATCTTAAATAAATCATTGTCTTTTGAGCCTGGTAGCAGTTGCATTGATTCAAGCACACTGAGCCATCAATTAACATTTTTAACCTCATATTTAATGTCAGTTTTGTGTTTTGTGTTATGTTGTCATGTAGAATTTTGTAATGTTCCTGCTTTTTATGGTTTGGAGTTGTTAGCTCTCTGAGCAGCTCTTAAGCTGGAGAAACATTCTTTTTCAACTGTTACCAACAGAAAGAATTGGAGAACTCGATGGAAGGATTGCAGAGGTCTTGAAAATGTAAAAGAAAGATGTTGTCCGTCCGATAGTGCACTTCAGAGTCTTCGTGAGTGCCTAAAATAATTTTTCTTTTATTGTAAGCAAAATATTGATTTCATTACATATTATTTGTATATGTATGAGTCGTTGCAGTGAGAGATTTAATATTGAAGTATTAGGCTTTGAAGAAAGATATTTCTGAATGCTGTAAATATTTTTTTTTTCCAGGTAAAATTTTTAGAATTCAAAGTTCAAAACATTGTTGGAACATGTGATTTGAGGTTCCCCATACGAGTGGAAAATCTGAACCAGATGCATGGACAGTTTAGCAGGTGTGTGTTTATTGGTTGGAAAGTTTTGCTGCAGGATAAGGGCTATTTACATATTATTCAGGAGTCTGGGTGATCCCCAATGCTGATATGAGTGCTTTGAAGAACTGACAACTCTCATGCTTCAGCCGGGAATTGAATCATGATTACTCGATTGCCGCCAGTCGCTGTCCTGATTATTCTTGTTCCCTGGAGATGTGAGAAGTGCGTTCAGAATGTTATTCTGTCAACCTGGCAGACAGCTTGGGATATCTTGGTGTCAATTAAAGTGTATGTTAAGATGGGTATGACAGTATGAAAGTGTAAAATGAAATAATGAAATTAGTGTAACTGTTTTTTTTATAATGTGTTTGGCAGAAGCAAACAGAAAACGATGTACACAGAGTTTATACAACAATTAACGATAGGTTTAATAATATCTAAAAGCAAAATTTATTTGCAGGTATTAACCAAAGGAATTCTTTCAAACTGTTGTGTACCGAAACATAAATGGTGTATAAAGAAATATCTTGAGGTCTGTAGAGGGAGCAAGAGAAACAGAATAATACAGCTGAAGGAAGGGTTTAGGAAACCAGGAGGGATAAGGAGGGGATTTGAGCAGGGAAGATGCTCTTATATTTAGGGCGTGCAAACATAAAACATATGTCAATAAAATGTACATGAATGAAGAATTGGAGGGACTTAACTCGTGTAGTAATTGGTTGAATAGAAAGGAAGATGTAACTTATTTGAATCCTTGAACACTTTAACGACGAATGTCTTCTAAAGACGTCATAAACAGTGTGTCAAAATTTGGAGGAATTTTGTTCACTCCTATTCGGTTTACTGCTGCGGCTTGCTATGCTTTAGGACCCTTGAAGATAAGGCTTTCATTGAGGAGCCAGAATATACCCCCTCCACTTCCTAAACCCCTCCACAAACACCAATATATATGTGGACAGTAATTGTGCTTTTTTCCGAGATGACTAATACAGTTCTGACGCTGCTGCTTTGACTATTGTTTGCTCTGGAGTTCACTGTGGGTTGAAATATCAACACTGGCCTATGAAGTGAACTAGTTGTTGACCAGAAAGTTTGTCAGTGGCATACTGTACCCATATAATTTGGACAAAACTAATGCTCAGAAATTGGAGGTGTCCACAAAACTCAATGTTTGCAGTTACAGAATGGGCCAAATACATGCCTCTTGTAGTGCTGGGATAATCTGTAGGGTTTGTGGGTTAGTAACATGCAACGTACGGCCATCAATCTACTAACATCTTGGGCACCCTTGAATAGCTGGAATTTTTATACAGCAGTCACATCATAGCTTTAGATCTGTTTCGCTGTCACTGTAGAAGACCTTCATATCTCACTGTTATTACATTTCTGAAACTTTGCTGTCATACATATATCCAAAACAATGCAGACGATTGTAGGTCTCGAGCAATGGCTGGAAAAAAATAAATAAAACTTGAAGAGGAAGGCATCAGTGACATTCTGGTTGCTGACACGGCCTCAGAATCAAGTGCAAAAGCTAGCGATAGCAGAAGTAGCCATAGCAAACAATGGCCAGCAAAATCAAACCAACTGCTCTGCTGTCTGTGTTCTTCTCACAGCCAAAGAAAGGGCACAATGCGCCAGATGTGATGTGGACCTGCATGTGGTGCCTTGTTTTGCGGAATGTTACACAAAAGTAAATTTGTAACATATCACCTTCTTTGTGATTACTGTGTGTCACGATAAAACAGTGATCCAAGGTGCCACAGACCTTATGCAGTAGCCCGAATTATGTGAGTAATGACCTATTTACACCACAATTTATATAATACAAGCAATTCACAGGCCTAAATTTATTATAAATATAGGTAAACAATTTTTCCTGGATTAACCCTTTAAACACCGAATTAAATCCCATCTGCCATCTGCTGGCATTATTAGGAGCTCACCATATTCTCCACATTAGCAGGATAACAGTTAACTGCAGAATTTAATTTCATTCAATTTGAAAGAAAAATCTGTGAGATATGCTCTATTTTCTAAGAGTGAACATTAAAATTTAAAAGCCCCAGCAAAAAACTCCGGTAGGCAGTGTTGCTGGGAGGAATTTCTGGCATCAAAGGGTTAACCTGTAATTATGTAATGGAGATAGTTATTTAAAACTAGATGTGAATGGGAAAGTGAAATCAGTACAAGGTTACAGAAAAATAGAACAGCTGTTGTATTCCAGAGAAGAAGCTGGTACTAATAGGAAACTCAGAATCCATGAGTGGTGGGATGTGGTAGGGGTGTGAGTATGAAATTCACACAGTTGACATGGAGTAACCAAGTCAGTAAAGATGGTGAAGTAGAACTGGTGTATTGTCAGCTGTATATAGGGTACAAGTCGCGGACTGGCTGCTGCGGTGCTCTAGAAGTACGTTGAGATGAGAATGTTTTGAAACCATATGTTCTCTTCGCTGAAGTGTCATACAGGTGTTCTCCCAAAGCAGCTGAAACATTGCCTGAAATAGGATGTTCACTGTACACGAAAGGGACAAATTTTATACAGTCATTGTATCCTTGTTGTGAACAGCATGCATAGCCTGATTGCATCATCTTGTGTAATGCTAGCAGCAATGGCTAAACATCATGAGGTAGGTGACGTCACGGGCATGTGGAAGCTTCCAGAGCATTTTTCTTTTGTTTTACCAGCGCGAGTGCGTGTCACTCTCGTGCGCCCCCAGCCTGTGCGTGGCCTTCCATGAGGTAACAGGGATGCTATATGTGTGGCTACTTAAACAAAGAAGAAGGGGTTCTCACAGTGTTTTACCACAAGGGTAATTTAGTGCGCATTACAAGTTGTGGTGTTCATCAAACTATAATAAGACCTTCAACTGTGAATTTAT
>Ga0123352_10015343_pt1 | contig 12196 bp, 5 predicted proteins | sample TergutLab28metaG_FD_89700 | JGI IMG/M metagenome (GOLD analysis project Ga0123352, IMG submission 89700) | Labiotermes labralis P1 segment gut microbial communities from Petit-Saut dam, French Guiana - Lab288 P1 | ecosystem: Host-associated > Arthropoda: Insects > Digestive system > Gut ... | reverse complement strand
TCATGGTACCCACAATTGAAACAATGAGATCTCGTTCCCCCACCCAACCCCTAATACCCTAAAAGAACACCCCATACATCTTGTATAGCTGCTCTGTAAGTTAAATCACAACCTGAAGATGGCCCACATATAGGGCCGAAACATGTAGTTGGATTCCTACTCTACTGCTAGGTTAAATATAGTTGTGTTCGACTGTATGTGTAATACACAAAAATTCTTTGTTATTGAACCAACACAACGGGGATGATGCACTTCAAAATCATAAAACCAGATCTTTCATTTAGAGGAGATCAGGGCGTGTGTGCATTCCAGAATGGAAGTTGTACGTACAATTATTTGTACTTAGCAACTGAAACGTTCCGAGTTTGTCACTTCATTGTTAGAATACGCAGATGTTAATGGAACTTTTTAGGAGAACATTTTGTGTATGCTTTTGTGTGAATAATACGGGTAACTGCCACAGTTCAAATAGGAGCGAAGCTGCGGCATGCTGTGAGTGGGTACGGTGCTGCAGTCCAACTGGCGGAGCGTCGTTGTCGCTGGCACAACGAGTGCTTCACAGGCTGTGGTTAGGGACCCCTTTTGGTCACATGATCGTGTGAGGAAATTTGGTGGAAACTTTTTTTAAATAAACTGAAGTTGTCCCTTTACAAGGCATAGTAGAATGGAGACATAGCTCCACTCATTCATAGCTTCAGCACTACGTGGAGGGGTGGGGTCAGTTTCACCCCCTGGCCGATTTACTCGCGGTGAAAGAACTTCTTAGCATCCATTGAATAGTGTGTTCTTGTGGCCCCGGAACCTGTCTGGAAGCTGTGAAGAACTGGGGATCTATCGGGAAACGAAACGTGATTCTTGAGTTACGCGGTCGAGAGCGTAGTCACTATACCGACTCAGGTATGCCTAGTCCAGACGCAGTTTCTAGGCGCTTCTCAGTAGTAGCGTAGGATAAACAATAGAACGCAGAACTGTATTCACACTTCTCTGATATATAATCGTGTTTTTTTTTTGTCGTGAAAGGACTAGAATCGTTGCATCTCGGTTGAGTTAGACACTTTGCACTGTCCCAGGTACAGGTGTTTCTGATATCAGGCGCGGGTGTTGGTTGTATTCCTGTCTACTAGGCGATGGTTGTTGTCACACCTACTCCCTTTTCCACTGAACCAAAGTACATCTGGCTATAACTGCAGTTTATTATTCTCATCTTTGCCACAATACTCGGAAGTGAGAACAATGTGGTCGATATTGACAACCAACGAACACAAATGGAGATTGCTGCCCCGTTCCTATAGGACATAACTAAATCTGGATGGTGTAATACGCTGCCTAGCCTACTGTCGAACATCGGGGTTTGTTCAATTTAACAACCCGGGAGAACAGAAACATCAATATGAACGTTGTGAAAACCTCGGAATTTGAATTATTGTTTTTTTGCTTTTAATTTCTTGCAACCCTCATGCAGTACCGCGGTAGCACAGTGGTTAAGGTGCTGTGCTACAAATCGGAAGGTCGCTGGTTCGATCTCAGCTGGATTCATTGGAATTTTTCATTGACATAATCCTTCCGATCGCACTATGGCCCTTGGGGTCGACTCAGCCTCTAACAGAAATGAGTACCAGGAGTATTTCCTGGGGGTAAAGGCGGCCGGTGCGTAAGGCGGACAACCTTACCACCATCCTGTGCCGTTGTCATGAAATCTGGGAACCTTAACTTCCTGGAACCCTCTGGGCCTGTTCAGGCCTATAATGGGACTGCTTTATCTTTACCTGTACCTTTACCTCATGCAGTAGAAACGTCTCCGTGTTTTATGGGAACTGAAGTGTTCGCAAGAGCCCGACATGGCCCTCAACCTTAAATCAGATGAATCTAATGCATCCGCAGCCGCCATATTTCTTTAATATGAAATGTAATAATTTACGATCTACGCCTTGGTCTTCCGAATGGTATCTTTCTTTCAGATTTTTGGACTGAAACTCTGTATTGCTCTAAAATGAATAAATGTACTCCCTTAATTGAATAAATATACCATATATTTATTCGTTTTAGGTACAAGGCCTGTCTGTCACAACGGGATATATCAAATGAAGTCTGTATTTCTCAACTATCCCTTGCAAGCAAAATTTCTTTATTGTATTATGGAAAACCAGTGCGTTATTTTCTATTTAAGTCTATTATTTCAGGTCACGTGAATACTTAGGTTAGGCTCGTAATAAAGATCATTTCAGTGATGTTTTTATAACCTTAATTTATCGTGCATAGGTCTGCTGTGAATAACCGAAAGCACAGTGGCACTGACAGTTGTGCTGTGTGCAGTTTGGCTTTGAGTCTAATGCATGATGGCATGAGCAAATTAGAATATATATCGTACAGCAAATACGTCACAGTGTTATGCAAAATCATGAGACGGAGTACTATAAATAATTCTATATTGCCGTATATGTAATTTCTGCGTACACCTTTATTTCTGATGTCCACCCGCCACGTAAATTACCGGGGTGTTGATAAGTTCTTAGCCCGACCAGGAAGGAAAGAAGCTCGGATGCATGTCAGGGACGCGCGCGATTTGAACAACATCGAAATGCGAGCTGTCATCAAGTTTTTTTTTTCCTGCAAGGCAAGGCGCCGAATGAAATTCACGCCATTCTGACAGAAACATTAGCTTGTTTCCTTCCTGGTCGGGCTAAGGACTTATCAGCACCCCTGTACATGGGTCTCTACCTATTCCTGTTCCTTCACTGAAGAAAGAAGGCGCCCTCATCCGCCACGTGTTAGTTAAAATACATAAAATGTGTAACAGTGTTCCTTCAAGGTAAAGTAAAGCAGTTCCGTTAACAGGCCCGGAGGGACCCACAGGTTTCCAGGAAGTTAAGGCTTCCAGATTTCGTGACAACGGCACAGAATGGAGGTAGGTTGTCAGCCTTACGCACCGGCCGCCTTTACCCCCAGGAAATGCTCCTGGTACTCATTTCTGTTAGAGGCTGAATCGATCCCAGGGCCATAGTGCGATCGGAAGGATTTTATGTCAATGAAAATTCCAATGAAACCAGCTGGGATCGAACCAGCGACCTTAACCACTGTGTCACCGCGGTCCCCGTTCCTTCAAGGACACACACATAAGCATCACTGATACCTGAGATGGAGGAAAGTCCTGCATACCGGTCTGCCTCAACTATCTTACTTAGACCACAAAGTAAAATGACTTTGTTATAAGTGAAGCTCATAAATGAAAGGCAGTTTCTTTCTTTCAGTCTGTCCGCATGTCTGTCTGTCTGAAACTGTAAACGTTTTCTTTGACCTTTGTTATTTTAAGTGTACAGTAAATGTTGATCCGTGAATCTGGCTGTCGTCGGTGCAGTGTGTTCCCCATCTCACGTGACTTTTACATAAATGGCTGATGATTCGTGATAAATTTCTGTAACAGAGAAGGAAAGATGAGTCAGTATTTACGTTAACAGAGACGCTGATGTGCCGTACAGCTTCTAAGTTTGATTCAGATCCTGCGTTTACTGTTAATGAGATTGTTTAATTACGTGTTTTGAATGATCATAGGTTTTGTTACTATTGATAAATCGGAACGATATGGTTTCTCGGATAGTATTCGGTATCGATGTGGCTCCAGGTTGTCAATGTATTTCATTATTTATTATTACTAGCATAAAATGGCGATTAATTGTTTTAAAATACTAATCAATCGAAAAGAGGTTTCTGCGACGGGCCGATCCCTTGTCCAGAGGATTTCTACCGATTATGGTGTGTCTGTGTGATCTCGAAACCTCGACCATGGGGCGGCCTATCTCCGAGTTGGACTGTTGCGCCACAGGGGGGGGGAGGGAGAAAACCCCGAAATTACGCTCATTACAAGCACTTTCGATAGACTTTTGTGTTTGGTGTTAGCAAGAAATGAACAATCTATCCGATTAGCCTTGGTATTTATGGAAGTACTGAAAAGCCAATATGTCATGTTTCAGTATGAGAGATGTTACATATTCCAAGCTGCAACGATGTTTCATTGTTTTTGTTGATTGTGGTTTTAGGTGTTTGGTCCGTGCGTAAACAAAGCTGTATTGCCCAATTTTCGGACGGAGTGCTTGCTGCTTCCATCTTGTTCTTTTGACATCTGAATCATGCGGATGGAGTTAGCGTGCTTCTGTAAAATTTCACAACACAGCTGGCTTTCACACGACGCCAACCAACAAAACAGGATTGCCCTCAAATATATGTACAGGGTGCGTATAAATTATCGGAGGATTTTGCAAAACCATATGTTCACAAATACTGAACAGAAATACATGATGATACTACCATTTGAAAGAGATCCGGGCGTACCTAAATGAACACCTGCCAGGTCGATGGGTTAGTCGTGCAGCGGACACAGACAACACCTTCTGCACCTGGCCACCCCTGTCACCAGACCTGACAGTGTGTGATTTCTTCCTGTGTGGTTTCGTTAAGGACAGTGTTTACGTCCCACCACTTCCAAAGACACTACCAGAACTGCGAGAGCGCATCAGCACCGCAGTCGGGAACGTCACACAAGACATGTTTGAGAGGGTTTGGCGGGAATGGGAATATCGCCTGGACATCTGCCGTGTCACACGAGGGGCGCACATCGAATGCTTTTAAGGTCACCATGAAACTACAAACATTCCTCTTTCAAATGGTAGTGACATAATGTATTTCTGTTCAGTATTTGTGAAACTATGGTTTTGCAAAATCCTCCGATAATTTATACGCACCCTGTACTATTGAAATAAGTTTAACATTTTAAGTTAACAATATGAACATTATTGGAGTCCAATTTTGTATTATATGTACATATAACAGTTTTCGTTACAAGTAAATTGTATATTGTTTATGCCTGAATTTAATGAGTCTTCAAAACAATTGAAGACACTTGAAACACATCTGCATATCTACAGCAGCGATATCATTATCGATATCCGTAGGAAACTCCGTATCAGTTCACATTCCTAGGATGTTGATTATGCTGAAATCAAAATGATTCCTGTAACTTCGATATACACTTGTTAAAGCTGTTTTGTTAACAGATGTCATTGAGGGGTAAGGAATGTAACTTCGTCTGTATGTGCTCATCCGTCTGAGGCTAACTCCAAGCCCAAGTTAGCCTGCAACTGACAGCCAGCTTGCCCGTCTTGTCTTAGCGTCGAGAGCCTCCCCCATCTCCCCCAGCCGAAGTGAGCTGATGACCAGATATTATTAAGTACAGGGGTTCACTATTGCTGCAATAGTCGCCTTGGGGCGTCCTGTCTGCCTGGAAAAAAACGGAGTGGTTTCTTCTAAACTGTGTGCAAAACTTCAGTTTCTTCCTCGCTTAGAACACGGCCCCTGTTCGTTAGAAACACCATCCGGTTGTTATGTTGTGTGGTTAGAGAAATGTTCGGTGTTTATGGTGAGAATAGTATGGAAAGCGTTAATACAGTGTGTGACACAGTGATGTTACAGCAGGTGGTATACACAGTGGGCTGCACGACGACTGATGTTAGCCCCCTGTTAACCGTATAAAGTGTAGCGGTAATGTACTGTTGTATTCACACTTTGAAGTTTGCATTTTCCCATATGGTGTCTATGCGTTACCTACTATTATCGTAACCAATAATAATTATTTCCCCAAACAGCATTAACCTGTAGGTGTGTATAATGGGGATGGTGTGTATTTATGGTACACTAGGAACTGAAGGTAAAAATTGAGTCGTAAATAAGACGAATTTCATTCTTGAAAGGATTAATATCTTCGTTCAAATCATTACAGTCCTGTTAATGACTACGTGTAGGGGAAGACCGCGTCAATGTGGCCGCTCCCTACACTGAACAATTGCTGTATAAATTGACAGGTGGCCATGGTCGTCAATGTGAATGTTTTGTTTGATCTGAGTAATGGAGGAAGTTTAGCACAGACCAGGAACTGTTGCTCCTTGTGGCGTGCTTTATAGATGCTTCATCTTATTTTGCACTTCCACGTCTGCTTTTTCTCAGGAAGTTCCATCTACAGACCTGCAAATACAGCGTTCTTGAAATAAACTTAGAGCCTTAATATTGTGTATTGATGGGCCGGGAGAGCTCAGTCGGTATAGCGACTCGCTACGGGCTGGACAGTCAGTGGATCGAATCCCGGCGGGGAAGAGATTTTTCGCACCCACCCAGACCGGCCCTGTGGGCCCACCCACCCCCCTGTACAGTGGGTACCGAATGTTTCTCGGGGGTAAAGCGGTCGGGGCGTGACGTTGACCACCCACCCCATCTAGCGCCGAGATTAAAGAAAGAGTACAGCTATACAGCTGGGCCTTCGTGGCTTTAAACTATACCTTTTACCCTTTACCTTTAATATTGTGTATTGTGCCATCCAGTCTCTGGTAACTTTTAGTGAAAAGAATAATGGCGTGTTGCGATAAACTGGACCGGCAGGGTTACCATATATCGGACCGCCTACGTCATTGGTCCATTTTAGGACGAAAAGAAAAATCTTCATTATAAATTTTCGAAGTTTTGATTATGAATCAGCAGGCAAACACGTGATTTGAATTCAGCACGCGAACGTACAATTTAAATTTAGGCACCCTTTCCCTCGTCCTCAATTTGTGTGGTATATAGAATCCGAATAAATATGGAACGAACGAAGAAAAGTGATGGAGAGAACACTGGTTGCATATCGGAATGGGGATTTAGTCGATATGTGTAATGTGGGCGCAGTGAGGTACTGTTTGTTCTTCGGTCTAGTTTAGGAATGCGAATGCTTAAACTGGACCGATGCTGTCTTTCAGGGATAATGTTTAAATATATGTTTTTGTGCATTAAGACAAACAATACGTATGTTGGTTAATTGCTAGTGGACACTTTTTTTTTTGAGAAAAAAAGTGTTCCTTTGTTTTCTTTCCTTCGGCTTGTGTGTAAAACAGCTTTTGCTCTTACGGTCCGCCATTTGGCAGTCTTCTCCTATTTTGTCCATATGAATATATTATGCCCCTTACCGTAGGTGACGGAAGGTTGCAGAGTATCCAGGACCTAAATTGCAATATGTCTGTACATATCACCTGTCAACAGTCGACTGTAATTACATTCCGTCACGGTGTGCACAAAATTTCATAGCCATAGGCTCCTATTCTGGTTTCGTCCCCCCCCCTCCCCCCACACACACGCACACAGAAGTACCTAGCCTCTAAATTTTTTAATAAAAAATAACGCTCCAAATTGCGAGATTTGAGGTTCTCATAGTGGTCTGTCGTGTAAGAGATACTGCATCATCGGTTCCACTCGCCCAGCGACAGTGTCATATCACAGAAGAAACGAATCCTCAACTTTCAGGGGCTGGTTTTGCTTTTGTATTCAGGCAAAAAGGTGGAGTCTAACTTTTGGTTCGGTTGAAATGAGCTACTCTCTGTAACTAAATTAGATCACTCCAGAGGGCCCATTACTCGCACATTATGCCCCGCCTTTTTTGCCTGAAGACGGACGTAGAACGAGCTCCCGAAAGGGTTTGTGTTAAAGTAACATTTACATCACTGGTATCGTCCATGGTAAAGTCCTGGCTCTGTTGCATGTTTGTCACAAATATTCAGCCATGAAACACAAAACACAAACTTCTGTTGTTCCTACTGACTGTTATTCACAGTCACCTGTCACTGCAGTTTACATTAGCGTGTAGCCAGCGATATGTATTACAGTTAATGCCTTTGTGATAATGCAATTACACTGGGGAAGAATGCTTGGGTAACTTCAATCCAGAAAGCGTTTGATATCCGTCTGTATGTCTGCCTGTCATTTTCTGTATCCCCTGGGCACATCATACGTAGTTACCTACACGGTACGTGCACATCCAACTGAACACAGTAAATTACTGACTCCGTGAATCGTCTTTCAGCACCTCCAGAAGTTCTCCGCCCTTCTATCGAAAGCAAAGTGTGTGATCCCTGTCTGGTTTCAGATCAGTCCAGTCCACACAGCCCACTCCGCACAGTCCAGTCCACGCAGTCCAGTCCACACAGTCCAGTCCACACAGCCCAGTTCACACGGTCCAGTCCACACAGTCCAATTCACACAGTCCAGTCCACACAGCCCAGTCCACGCAATCCAGTCCACGCAGTCCAGTCCACACAGTCCAGTCCACACAGCCCAGTTCACACAGTCCAGTCCACACAGCCCAGTCCACACAGTCCAGTTCACACAGCCCAATCCACACACTCCAGTCCACACAGTCCCAACTTACTTTTAAATATAAATTTCAATTTTGTTATGTTTTCCATCCCGAAATGTTATAACATATAAATACAACACGTCAGTCGATAACACAAGAACACTTTATTTCTATACAAAAATAGTATATTTTGGCAGGGCGACATGTTTTGACCTTATAAGGTCATCCTCAGGCCCTCCAAGAAGACAGATCTGAGAGTTGTTTATGTTTCATTGCACTGTGAGATCCCAAATGCTTACAATTTTTTGTTAGAGAAGTGTAAAATACATAAGCTTGTATATGTAGCTTATGTATTTTACACTTCTCTAACAAGAACTTGTAAGCATTTCGGATCCCACAATGCAATGAAACATAAACAACTCTTGGATGTCTTCTTGGAGGGCCTGAGGATGACCTTATAAGGTCAAAACATGTCGCCCTGACAAAATATATTATTTTTATATATAAATAAAGTGTTGTGTTATCGACTGACATGATGTATTTATATAAATTTTAATATTATCTTCTCATCAACGCCTAGATCGTACTACATGTATCTTTATTTTAGGTCTTTTGCATATTCGTGACAAATAATAAATGAATATAAAGTGGGAATAAGCGTTGTGGAATGTGCCAAAGTTTGTTCTGGGTTCATATTAGTTCTTGTAACGTAAAGGTAAAGATAAAGCAATCCCTGTTTAGGTCTGTTCAGGTCTAGCTGGTTCCAGGAGGTTGAGACTCCCAGAGTTTTTACACAGTCGGCACGTGAAGTTGACAAGGTTGTCAGCCCCACGCATCGGCCGTCTTTATCCCCCTCGAGATACTCCTAGGGATCATTTCTGTTAGAGGCTGAGTCGACCCGGAGCGGCTGTTATGAGGAGAGAAGATAATTACACTGGCATATTGCCATTCTTCGCCAGGCAGTATAATTACTTATAATTATGGCTTCTCTTTGAGTATGAGTCTAAATTTCATTGACTGCTATCAATTTTAATGGCAGTTTTTCTTTAAGTGACTAAGTACATTTTTCGACGCAAGTGTTAACGTGTGAAAAAAAAAAGTGTAAAGGATAAAAGATGTGTAGGATTTCATAAAGTGGCACCGGGTGTTTCATAAAATGTTTTCGTGAAGTTCATGAATTTGAGAAGATCGCTACTATAGTGAGAGTTCGTCTGTTGGAAAGCCTCCAGATTCCTGCAACCGTCCTGCCATCTAGATGCACTAATTTCTCAAATTTATTTTTGGAATAAAACTCTACATGTTTCGGACAGTTCCTCTGTCCATCATCAGGAGTTTTTCACTGTAAACAACAGCAATGGGGTATGTCATACAGGTTTGCTTTCAGCTTGCGAGCAGGATCGGGACGTTCCGTCCTGATCCTGCTTTATAAGTGCTCGTGTTTCCGAGTTTTGGCTGTTTTCTTTACACCGTTTTCGTGTGTGTCTGCTAATATCGAAATGGCGGATGTTAAGGAGCAAAGAATTTACATTAAATTTTGCTTCAAGCTCAACAAAACTGCAGTTGAAACCCGTCGAATGCTGAAGGAGGCCTTTGGTGAGAAAGCTTTTAGCCAAGCAAGAACATTTGAGTGGTTTAAGCGTTTCAAAGATGGCCGTGAATCTGTGGAAGATCTTAAACATTCTGGTTGACTGTCCACATGCACAGCTCCGGAAATGATTGCCAAAGTGCGTGAAGTTATCCTAGAAGACAGACTATCCACGATGTTTGTAATCGCGTTGGACTGTCATACGGGTCATGTCAACGCATTCTAGCGGATGAACTGAACATGAGACAAATTGCAGCAAAGTTTGTTCCTTGTCTCTTGAACAATGAACAGCGAGACCGTCGGGTTCAAGTGTGCACCGAGCTGCAAAAAGCAGTTAGACATGATTCTAACTTCCTGTCCAGGGTCATAACTGGTGATGAATCATGGCTGTACAATTATGACCCGGAAACAAAGCAACACTCTTCGCCATGGAAGACACCGTCCTCTCGGCGACCGAAAAACCCGCCAAGTTCGCAGCAGCAGCATCAAGTCAGTGCTGATCTTTTTTTTTTTTATATTCGAGGAATTGTACATAAGGAGTTTGTTCCACCGGGTCAGACTGTCAATGGGAATTTTTACTGCGATGTTTTGAGACTACTGAGGGAAAATGTGAGGCTCAAACGGCCTGAGATGTGGAAGAACGTAGAATTGTTGTTGCACCGTGACAACGCGCCTGCACACACCTCGCTTGTTGTGAGGGAATTCCTGACAAAAAATAACATGACCACTGTTCCCCACCCTGCCTGTTCACCTGGCCTGGCCCCCTGCGATTTCTACGTGTTCCCTAAAATGAAACTCCGGTTGAAGGGACGGCGTTTCGTATCCATTGAAGAGATCCAAGAGGAATCGCAACACGTGCTAAACACGCTAACGCCGGCAGACTTTAGTGAATGCTTTAAAAAATGTCAAAAATCGCTGGGATCATTGTATACAAGCCCAAGGTGACTACTTCGAAGGTGACGGTGGAAATTAGGACATAAAGTAGGTATTCATATTATTACTAGCAAATTCTCGGAAATTTTGGGTAGCCCCTCCTATGTTTTATGACGTATTTTTAATGGGAACGAAATTTGTATGCCGTGTAAACATACAAGGCTTTTGTATGTTTTTATCGTAAAATTCTGGACAGTGTATTAGCCGGAGAACCGCACAATTCTTGTGCTATTACGCAGCTTGTAGTGGTAATTCCTTACCGACATTTCGGGACAACATGTCGGTTCCACCTTCAGAAGTCAAGAATCAAATTTTTTTAATTCTTTACCCTTCAAGAAGGGACCAGAAAGGTTGTCCCGAAACGTCGGAAAGAAATTACCAGTAAACGCTACGTAATATCCCAGAAGGACGCGGTTCTCAGATGCGTCGCGACGGACGCCTGAAATCTGCGGTCTGATGATGGCCATGCTATTGGCACGAAACTAGTGACCCTAAAGGTGTGTAATTGTGTTGTGCAACACTGTTTAGTAAATATGTATATACAGGGTTAATTTGTTCTGTTATACTGAAAAATGTCAATTATGACCGAGCAGAGCTTCGTTCTTATTCACACTGGAAAAGTCTACGTGTTGTGAACATTTGAGTGGATGCTTTTGTTTAAGCTTCTTCACTTGCTGCAAATGTCAGAGTTATGACTGGCCTGTCGTATTTCTGTTTAAGCTTGTAATGATATCTTGAAACTAGAGCATCTGTGTAAAGAGTATGGGGCGGTTGCACCATGATGCGCCACGCGAACGCATATAGACACAAGCATCACAATAGACTGTAATGCACTGAACTTGTTAATGTCATTTACAGACACGTCAGGTGCTCATGAAGAACACGTGAACATACATTTAACCTGCTGATTGTAATTTGCTTACACACAGAATAAAGACGCAGAATCCATTTCAGTTCAAAATGTCTTTCTGCCATCTATGGTTCATTTTTAATAAAATTTATTTTTTTTTGTCTGGGACATTATTTCGAATTTCGTAAAACAATTACGCAAATTTTAACGTGTTTCAGAAAGTTTTAAGTAAGTGTGTTTGAACTTCCTGGGGCCGGGTATCTCAGTCGGTATAGCGACTGACTACGGGCTGGACGGTCCGGGATCGAATCCCGGTGGGGACGAGATTTTCCGTCCGTCCAGACCGGCCCTGGGGCCCACCAAGCCTCCTGTAAAATGGGACTTTACCGGGGGTAAAGTGCGGCCGGGGCGTGCTGCTGAACACTCACCCCCTTCTAGTGCCGCGGTCATGGAAGAATAGAGCTATACCTCTACCCACCCGGGCCAGTAACGGGATCACTTTACGTTTTTATTTGAACTTCCTGTATCATTGCACATAGACTAAAACTAAAACTAAAAACTCCGTGGCCTTAGTCCACAAGCGAACTATACCGACAGAGCGGCCGCCGCCGGTCGGCGAAGTTAGTGCCAACTTTTGCGGATAGAGGGGTGTCACGTGGTCAGCGCAACGGGTCCCCAC
>Ga0123352_10015342_pt1 | contig 12196 bp, 4 predicted proteins | sample TergutLab28metaG_FD_89700 | JGI IMG/M metagenome (GOLD analysis project Ga0123352, IMG submission 89700) | Labiotermes labralis P1 segment gut microbial communities from Petit-Saut dam, French Guiana - Lab288 P1 | ecosystem: Host-associated > Arthropoda: Insects > Digestive system > Gut ... | reverse complement strand
TGGGGAGACCTAGGCGTAGATGGGTGGATAATATTAGGATGGATCTCCAGGAGGTGGGATGTGGGTATATGGACTGGATTGGGCCGGCCCAGGATAGAGACAGGTGGCGGAGGCTTGTGAGTGCGGTAATGAACCTTCGGGTTCCGTGAAATGGGGGGAATTTCTTGACTAGCTGCAGACCAGTTAGCTTCTCAAGAAGGACTGTGCACCATGGAGTAAGTAAGTAAGTGAGTAGGTAAGTATGCCTTTGATAGCAAAATCTAACCTTACGTGGTCTAACTAACAAATGGAACTAGAGTGGAAATGTGTATTTCTTTCGAAGGTATAATTTGCATATATTTTCTCTTTTATGATAACACAACATTGGTCTTGATGCTCTTTTGTTTCACACTACAATTTATTATCACATATAGATATCATTCAACAGAAAGCCAGTGAGACTAATAATTAATATTCTGTCAAGTGTTTTTCAGCATGTATTAATCAAAAAAAATCTTATCGAATGCTGTATCGCGAATGAGACCAATAATTTATGCACTACTGACTGCCCATGATTCATACATATTGTGACATAAGAGTGACCCATGTGTGTAAGTTCTTGCCTTATTTACTCAGCGTGTAAACTGTCGCGGTGTTAGATAGGAAGGGATGAACTCTCTCGTATGCATAAGAAAGTTTTGAGTCTTTGAGGGATTCTGGTTATGAATCTCGAACTGAAGACTGACTATTTTACATGCAGTTTCTCCCTTTTGTCTTTAGTCCGTTTATGCAAAATCCGATTACGTTCCATGTGATAAACTAACACCACTTCTTTTTTTTTTATTTATTGCAAAGTACCGTCTACACACAACAATTGAATATCAGTTGTAGTTTTACAACTGGTTAATCAGGCTACATGTTTCGGCCGTTTTATCCAGCCATCATCAGGCCTACAGAATAATATTGTCAATTAAGTTACATTCGTTAACTCTACCAATGGGACCTTTAAGTGCATTTAAAAGCTTATGTTAGCGGTTAAAATACTATTGGATATAAAAACAGGTATAAAACTTTATGTATTTTTAACTTTCCTTGTGGGGGTGGACGCAAGCAGCCGTGGTATCACTTAGTTGCGTAGAATTTATAGTGCGTACTTCGGGCGATCATTCACACTAGATTAATGGATCTTGGTTAGTTTCTTAACATTTTTGTGGCTCAAGATTATTGCACGTGTCCGGTTTGGATGTTGCCGTGCACGACACCTTCCAAACCGGACACACGACCCACGCAGAGGCTCTCAGGACCACCATCCATCTACAGACTGGGTGCAGAAAACCACATACGGCAGCTTAACATCTAGTGCTCCTGATGATGGGCATATGCGCCCGAAACATGTCGAGCTAAAGAAACTTCAATAAATTACACTGTTGCATCAAGTTGGCAGTTCACTTTATTTCATGATGAAGACGCGCGGTCAAAGAACCCTCAAATTGGTAATCCAAATTCCACGTGAAGAATATTGAATAGTTTATGCTTAAGTTACGACATTTGTGTACTGAGTGTGTAATATTGGCAAAATAATTTTATCCGTAAGAGCTGATACCATATCGAACAAACAGTGGACAGGTAGAAAGTATGCAAGTGAAATGAATGTAAAATACTGAATGCCTCAATAGCGAAATCTCCCAGAAGTTTTAAAAATATCCTTCTACCTTGTCATAAGCAAGGGGGTTCAGAAATGTTTCAGAAGAGCAGTAAATAAGTCCGAAGTTCCCATAACCTTATATTCTATACACATTTTCCCCCTCATAAAAAGAAACCCTTTCACTTCAGATCCTTCACAGGTAAACAAGTGGAACCGCAAAAAGCGAATTATGAAAAGGTAATCTCCCCCGTGCTGCAAAACAACCCTTAAAATCATCCCTCGTTCCCCCATTGCTATCTCAAAACAGAGCCACGTCTTCCATTGGTTCCTGAAGTAAACAGCCCCAACAGAGTTCGCCATTTTGCGAATCGGGTATCGGCATTCGGTTTTGTATTGTTCATGAGCTGAGCTTTGGAAAGAAAAAGAAATGAAGGATTTTTATTGTATAGGCCTACTTTAACAATTCTTTCGCGTGAGAGCAAAACAGTTATACATAAGATCTGCGCTCTTATGGGAATTTACGCAGCGTAGAATAGTAGTTTGTTACCGACGTTGCGGGACAACCTATCGCTAACATCTTCAAGGGTCAAGCAGTCCAAGAATAATTCTGGTTATCTAGTAGTAGAGTCCAGAGTTTCGTTACCAAAACACCCCTTCCCTTCAAGTTTTCAAACTAAAACGTGCTGCGTGTCCAACCAGTCCATTCTCCTTTATCTGATTATCTTAGAATAATGTTCGATAAACTGTAAAATTATAAATACCCTGTAATTTAGTTTTCTCCACTTTTCATCGAGGTACGCGGTGGCGCAGTTGGTTGAGACGCTGCTCTACGAGTCGGAACGTCGCGGATTCGATTCCCGTCGGGTTCATTAACTTAACCCTTCCGGCCGCAGTACGGCCCTGGGGTCGACTTAGCCTCCATCAAAAACAAGTACCAGGATTATCTCTTGGGGTGTAAAGGCGGCCGGGGAATAGGGCTGACAATCTTGTCACCTTCTGTCTTTTCCTGGAGCCGAAGGCTGTGTCCAGGCCTGTAGTGGAATACTATCTCTTGTCATTTCTCTGTCTTATTTCCAAAAACACCCCCTCAGCGCCCTGCTCTCGGACACAGTTTGTATTCTTCACTTTACGCTGCAGTAAGGGCCTTGCCACCTACAGACCACAGCGAGTAATATTATAGTCTAATCAGGTATTTAGGTAGGGGCAGAGGAGATGTTATTTCTGATGGGTTTGGTAAGAAACACCGACCGATTTTAATCTGCATGTCGTCAAAAATATGACTTTGATTCATTACTGAATTTCGTGAATATGTAGGCTGAGAGCTGCTAGGCTTTTGTGTGACGGTGCATCACTGGTACAATGGTGTAAACACCAACTAGATGCAACAATAACAATTTATTGATAAATTCAATCAGCTCAACAGCATCATCTGTGCGTTATACCACAAGCTGCAAACACAGTCTAGTGTTCCTGAGGATGGACGAAATAATCGCCCGAAACATGTTGAGCTGATTGAAATTATCAATAAATTGTTATTGTTGCATCATCATCTTCTTCTTCAGGCGCTGAACCTCCTTCAATTGGAGGTTTTGGCCTTCTCAACGACATCCTTCCACTTTGCTCTATCCTGGACACAGGTTAACCAATTTTTTATCTTCATTTGACCAAGGTCCTGTATGATGTCCTCCCATCTATATTTGGGTCTTCCTCTTGTTCTCGTGGTTAAGGGGTTCCATTCAAATATCTTCTTATTTGCCCTGACTTCAGGCATTCTTTGTATATGGCCGAACCAGCTAAGTCTCTGGGTTTTGATGTAGTTGATTATATTTTCGTGCTTTATCAGTTTGTCCATTTCTTCATTGTTTTTAATCCTCCGTTTTTTATTTTCTTTCGTAGGCCCAAATATTCCTCATAATATTGTTGCATCTAGTTGGTGTTTATACCATTTCTCTTATTGTTGTTCCTCTTCATACACACCTCATAGTTGAAGCGAAAATACCAATTTATTTCCGGGTCAAGCTGTTCTGTCTGGCGACAAAACGTTCTCACATATGTCCCTGTTACTCTCAGTTTAACCGGACAGAAGAGTGACGTTGGTCAGAGGCTGTAGTGTTTGTTTGTAGAAATGTTCGCGGGAAAGTAACAGGCTTGAAAATAAAAATTCTTTTTAAAAAGAAGGGGAAGGAGTTTCTGTGACTGAAATCAGAAAGAAGGCTGTAAAATTTTACTGACTTGTTTACTAGTTGAAAGAAAAACGGAAATCAGACGCTATTCTGTTGTCTAAGCAGTTCCGAACAAGCTGGCTCAAGTGGTAACGCCTGTCGCTTGTGTTCAGGTTCTAACCGGTTGGAATTTCGACTCTTCCGGTGGATTTTTCTTTGTATTCCTCAATCCTTCCAGGGAGGGTACGTTAATTCAGGTCACGAATCCTTCGTTCCAACTCCCCTGCAGTTCACATACCACTGTCATCAGATCACTGGAGGCTGCATAGTCTGATTTACTGACAGCGACGTTAAATACAGTACAGATACAAACACAAAGTACTCTTTGCAAGAGATATGCTCTCTTCTGAGAAATTACGCAGTGTAACTCTCTATCAACTTTTCGGGTCAACCTATCGGTAGCATCTCCAAGGGTCAAGAATCCAAAATCAAGTGTCAAGAATCTTGAAGACGGGACCGATAGGTTGTCTCGAAACGTCGGTAATTACTAATCTATGCTGCGTAACAAAACTTGAATATGATAACGATAGGTAGTCCCGAAACGTCGGTGAATACTTATGTAAGCTGTGCAACAACCGTTGAAGATGGGACCGGTAGGTAGTCCCGAAACGTCGGTAATTACTAATCTACGCTGCGTAACAACCCTTGAAGATGATAGCGATAGGTAGTCCCGAAACGTCGGTAAACATTTACCACTGTGTGCTTCGTGATTTCTCAGGAAAGTGCAAATCTCATCTACTTCGCGGCGGAAGCCTAATATTGCGCATATTCTTTGCAAGTATTACAAGACACAATTTTATGAATTGCCTGTCTCCGAAGACAGTATTTTTGAGGTTTGTTTGACCGTGCATCTTCGTCATGAAATAAAGTGAAATGCCAGCTTAATGCAACAGTGTAATTTATTGAAGTTTCTTTAGCTCGACATGTTTCGGACGCATACGCCCATCATCAGGAGCACTAGATGTTAAGTTGCAGCATATGGTTTTCCGCACACAGTTTGTAGATGGGTGGCGGTCCTGAGAGCCGCTTAACATCCAGTGCTCCTGATGATGGACGTATGCGCCCGAAACATGTCGAGCTAAAGAACCTTCAATAAATTACATTGTTGCATCAAGCTGGCATTTCACTATAGTTCCGAAGACAGTAGAACACGCAGATTCCGGATTCAAGAAAAAAAAAAGCTGAGAAGAAAACCAGACTACTAAAATTCCATGGAAGAATTTGTGGTGTCTGCACTGCATCAGTCTGTACGGCGGTATTAACAGGAACTAAAAATTAATATCGCATATTAAAAAAAACTACCAAATTGTCTCTGGGGTCCACCCAACTTCCTAATCAATGGGTGACGGATATTTTTCTGCTTGCGGTTAAATGGCCTAAAGCAGAGGTTAGGGATTGGTGGAGCTACACTACTGCTTACCCCCATACTCCTTCATATCTTGAACAAGGGGCAACATTTACAATTTGGCGATTAATTTCGAATAAGGCAGATTATGACTGGCTTACGTTCATGTTAAATTTCCATGTCTGTAGCTGTTAACATACAGCACATTCTTATGCAGGATACGTCAGCACGGTGTGTCTTCGGTCCGAAAGTCATGCGACTGCTTTTATAGCCTACAAATGATTATCTTATCAGAAGTTTATTTTTTTCGAAAATAGGTAATTCTCTTAATGTCTGTTGAATAAAGAGAGACCAACTTGATGTCACTTGCTTTATTATTTCATTATTTACTGCTCAACATGTTTCGGATGTTAATACATCCATCTTCAGGAGCTTGCGACTTAGTTGTTCAGTTATTTCATGGGTTGTATTGCTCTGGTTCGATGCGTGTTGGTGTTACGTTGTGGTTTTGGCTGGGGTGGTGTGGTGTGGTATCCGGATGCAGGCTGAAGCACTAGAAGCATCACACCACACCATCCCAGCCAAACCACAACGTAACACCAACACACATCGTACCAGAGCAATACAACCCATGAAATGACTCAACAAATAAGTCGCAAGATCCTAAGTATGGATGTATTAACATCCGAAACATGATGAGCAGTAAATAATGAAATAATAAAGCAAGTGACATCAAGTTGGTCTCTCTTTATTCAACTATCAGGATGATGCACGGTCCAATAAACATAAGATTCTCTTAATGTCATTATAACAGGAGAATTTTTAAGCACCTTCGCAAAATTGCGAAAAACGGCTATTTGCTTCGTGATGTGTCACGTGTCTGCTTGGAACGACTCAGCTGTCAGTGGACGGATTCTCACGAAATTCGGTATTTGATTATTTTGCGAAAATATGTCGACAACATTCAAGTTTGACTAAAATACGATGAGAATCGCTGGAACTGCACGTGTAGAATTATGTACATTTATGATAGCGTCACCTTGAACTCTCCTTAGAATGAGAAATGTTACAGACGACAAGAATAAAACAGGCATTTATGGTAAAAACAAATTTTTTTTATCAAAACACAAATTTGTAATCAGTAAGTTTTTTTTTCTAATTTGTACTGTTTATCAGATAGTGTGGAATAAACGTGGCAGAGCCGGACTGGCCACAGATGACAGTATTATACGGCACTTTTGCTTTTTATGCTGGATAAACAAGACTATAGACACATACTGAAAATATGTCATACTTATTGCCTTCCACGGAAGAAAAAGTGGATACACGAAAGTAACTTAATTTTACGTTTATACGTACTTGGCCTGTCTTGTAAATTCGTGCTATGTTGACTTCATTTATGTGACAAAATTAGAGGGAAGAAACGTAGGGTTTTTCTACTGACATTGCTACATGTTCGTACCAAGTTTCATGAAAATCCATCAGTTTGTTCAAAGAAGGGGAAAAAACACGGACTGTATGATTTCTAAAACTATTTCTGTCTGTGCGAAAATAGAGCGATTATTTAGTCAACTGTTTGTTAAAGAATACTGTCGGTCTGTTTGAAGACTTGTATTCATCTAAATTATAAAGGTAAATGTAAAGAGATCCCGTTACAGGCACGGTGTGGCCCAGAGGGTGGGTAGAGGTATAGCTCTACTCTTCCATTACCGTGGCACTAGAAGGGGGTGAGTGGTCAGAAGCACGCCCCGGCCGCACTTTACCCCCGGGAAAGACCCGGTACCCATTTTACAGGAGGCTTGGTGGGCCCCAGGGCCGGTCTGGACGGGCGGGAAATCTCGTCCCCAACGGGTTTCGATCCCGGACCGTCCAGCCCGTAGCTCAGTCGCTATACCGACTGAGCTACCCGGCCCACTCATCTACATTATATATATATATGAACCTACATAATATCCGGATACTGCGGTAGCACAGTGGTTAAGGTGCTGTGCTACAAAACGGAAGTTCGCTGGTTCGGTTGCAGATGGTGTCATTGGAATTTTTCATTGACATAATTATTCCGATCGCACTATGGGGGTTGAATCATCGTCTAACATAAATGAGTACCAGGAGTATTTCCTGGGGGTAAAAACGGCCGGTGCGTAAGAGCAACAACCTTACCACCATCCTGGGCTATTGTCACGTAATCTGGGAACCTTAACTTCCTGGAACCCTCTGGGCACCTCGGGCCTGTAATGGGACTGATTTACCTTTACATATAGCCAGTTCCTGTTCCTCAGACAACACGATCCGGGTACATTATAAAGTATAGTCAATTAGTTATTATCAGAATTGTAAGGAAGAACCAGACACTTGTATGACAAAATGTAAATTTTGAAAGATACGGAAGGCGATACATACACCATCAGCCATTGTGTTGCTAACCACGTGCAAGATAACCTTAAGCTTAGTTTCAAATTTTGAATTTATTCTCGTTTAAATCCCTGACATGAATTGTATGTTTTTTGCGCGACAGCCCTCAGTGGGCCAGGCACTTTCATTCACGAGGTTTCTAGATCACACACAACGACGCAACACAGTCGGTATGACTCCTCTGGACGAGTAATCAGCTCGTAGCAGAAACCTCTACCTGACAACACACAACACTCACAAGAAACAGACATCCATCCATGTCCACGGTGGGATTCGAACCTACAATCTCAGCAGACGAGCGGCCGCAGACCAACGCCTTAGACCGCGCAGCCACTGGGATGGACCCTGACTTGAATTACCACCTTATTTTCCAGAAATAACCGCCTTTGTAGACGATACATTATTAACTATTCATTGCTGCGAAGCTATTAATAACTTAGGATAAGATTTCGAGTTTTTCCCCCTTAATATACAGGTTAAATGATATCAAATGTCAAATGAAAAGGTCGTGTTTGGAAGGTCATATCAGTCAAAGGCGTCACGCAAATTGAACCATGGCCTTTTGTTTGACATTGATGGGTAAAACATCTGACAGTCGTTACGAACACACACGTAAATGTTAGTCACTATTTTTGTTCCTTTTGCACTGAATTAATTGCAAGTAGCAGGTCATCAGTTTAGAAAGAGCAGAAACTATGATCTGGTTTCCTAACGGAAGCCACGTCTTATACTTAAGCCGATACCGGCACGGCAATCGGTGTATGAGGTGCAGTTTTAAGCCGAAATATTTGCTTATGGCAAAGGGACCTTGTTGCAAAGAAAACACAGTACAGGTACTGTGAAAGTAATTCCAAATATTGAAAAAAGTTGTTAACAATTAAACTAAAATAAAGGCAATTAATTTAAGAAATTTTCTGTGTAATTATTTGTTTTGTGTTATTATAATTTCGTTTTATACTCTCCTTCTTGGAATCGATGTGATGGGAATATATAACTTTAGAGATGGGAAAGCAGAGGTTTCAAAGGTCAACGAAACGTGTTTATGAAACAGAGCTTTAATTACGCGACTCTGCGTAAGCCTGATGTAAGGAGTAGGCCTTTCCACTTTCAGAAGCATGTTAGCGGCGTGTCCCACGTTAAGTTCCTTTTACTAATTTTGATGTTTTGCTGACTGTGCATCTCAGTATAATCTTAGTAATTGACCAACTTAATGCACAAATTCTTGTTTTATAATAAGTTTATTATATCCCTCTACATGTTTCCAGCACTATTGTGCTCATCATCAGGAGGTCAAAATTGTCTTATACAGTATCTGGTATCATCACACCTGTAGGTGGTGGTCCCGTGCACAGGTTGAGAGTGCATGGGAGGGCCACCTACAGGTTTGATGATACCAGATGCTGTATAATACAGTTTTGACCTCCTGATGATGAGCACAATAGTGCTGGAAACATGTAGAGGCATGAAATAAAACTTATTGTGAAACAAATTTTGTGCATCAAGTTGGTTAAATACTGAGATAAATATACTGAGATGCACGGTCAGCAAAACGTCAAAAGAAATGTAGAGGGATATAATAAACTTATTATAAAACAAGAATTTATGCATTAAGTTGGTCAGTTACTACGATTCCTTTCACTACTCACCCCATGAAGGAACACTGAAAGAGTGGAAATGCGACTACATTCATTATTAACTCCAGCACCAAATGTGGGTGGGTGGCCAGCATCAGGCTACGGCCAATTTACCCCCGCGGTAAGAGCCTTGTTGATCCATAGAGAAGGAAGATAGATTCGTCTGACATATATGAAAATTCTAGAGACTAGACAAATGTTAGTTAAATTCCCCACCATCAGCTTATATAAAAATAATTTTATCCCTTCTCCACCTCTTTTTTTTTTTTTTGCGTGCAGACAAAATGGCGGTGATTTTTGTAGACTTTCTGCAGGACGCAAACGCGTCTAAACAAGAGAAAGCAATGAACAATTATGGAGAGATTTGGAAATGAAGAAGAAAAGGAATGAAGGGAATGGAAACCAAGAAAATATGCAATGTAAGACAAATATGTTGTGCAGTTTGCGTACGTACCGCGCATTGCGAAATTCTGAGTTGTTTTATGGGCGCAAATACATGTAATACAAGGAATAGGCACGTAGTGTCTGTTGTGTTACATGTTGTTTATTTACGAGTAGGAATATCATAAACTTCTTCTATAAATCTACTCAAAATGATAAGATAAATACTTGAAAATATAGCCTTTGTTTTGGGACGTTAAGTGTTTTTCGTAATTGTAGTGCAGCTTCGACTCGCATGTACCTTAGATTTTACATCACCTCCAGTACTCCCAACTAATCATTCGTATTTGGATATAAATTTAGACTGTAATAATGTGTCAGCCCCGAGCGGAGTTTTAGCGGAATTTGAGAGTTCATCATAAGATGCAGAGGACAGAAAACGAGAGATTCCTACAGTAACTACATTTTTCAATACCGATAGAAAAGCAAAAGACTGAAATAAGAGGGAAAGATTTTCTTAAGAAATAAGTTGAAGAGGATGGATAAAAGATTACTGCCTATGTATTTACTTCATTACATTGAGAAATGCCTCGAGAAGCCTCAAGATAGCCGGTGATCTGCTCGACATTCAAAAGGGTACATCCTGACTACAATTAAAATTTGTTATATAACTTGGAAAGAGGATCATTTTTTCCCTTCATGGGCCTTATCTAGGTATAAAACGATTAGTTTTATACCTAGATATGTGAATGAGACTCATAAACGTAATTCTGTTCACCTTTTTCCAAAACACCACCGAAGCCACTGCAACCTGACGCCAAATCTTCCACTACATATGGGATTGTCAGTCAGTAACAGATACATACAGTCAGGCAGGTGATGTCGTAGTTTTTCTGAGGTAAAACACTGATGCAGTGGGTAATTGGGACCGACGTTTCGAGACATCTTTTGGTTTCATCTGTAGGGTTCCGACGTCCAGTGTCACCGAGAGACGTGGTGGTATGTTCATTGTAAATGGAAACTTCAAGCGCGCCGCTGCGGAAGTCTAAAATCTCGTGTTTGTAGGCCTTTGGGCAGCTTACGTACGGTTACACGTTACATTTGTACCTGTTGCATCAGGAATACAGTTGATAAAAGCTATGCTTAGGACATTCTTACGTGGGCCGGCATACAGTAGTCGGTATAACGACTTGCTACGGGTTGGACGTTATGGGTAACGAATCTAATTAGAGATGAGATTTTTCGCACCTGTCCAGACCACATCTGGGATCCTCCCAGCCTCCTATGCAATGGGTAATGGTGAAAGTAAAGGTAAAGGTAAAGTTCACCTTAGAACAGTCCACGAAGGTCCACAAGGGGAGTAGAGCTATAGCTCTACTCTTTCTTTAACCTCGGCGCTAGATGGTGTGGGTAGTCAACGCCACGCCCCGGCCACTTTGCCCCCGGCAAAGACCCGGTGCCCATTGTATAGGAGACTGGGTGGGCCCCAGGGCCGGTCTGAACAGGTGTGGAAAAATTCGCTCCCACCGGGATTCGATCCCCGGACCGTTCAGCCCGTAGCGAGTCGCTTTACCAACTGAGCTATCCCGGCCTTCGGTATACAAGGGGTACCGGGTCATTCTTGGGGTAAAGCGGCCGAAGCGTGACGTTAAACACCCACCCCCATCTAGCGCTGAGTTCAAACAAATAGTAGAGCTATACCTATACTCCCTTCTGAGCCTTCGTCTAGGCTATAGGGTGACATTTACTGTACTTCACGTTACTTTATGACACTCCAATATGACATTGTGTTATTACGTTATTAAAGTCGACGTTGCGAGGCAACCTAGTGTTCTCATCTTCATAAGTTGCCTCGAAAGTTCGAGATCCAATTACCCTGTTACACGGCGTCACATCCGGCGGCGAAAACCTCAAAACTCGCATGTTTATCATTAGCCTGTGAAAAGCGTAGTGCTGCATAGAAACATCTAAATGACTAACCAACTAACGGAATAAACGAATTAATTTCATAGTACAATGTCCTTGTAAGTCCATAGTCGCTCGTGTGGTCAAGAAACCCTTCGTCTCATAAGGAAGCCGATGATCCATTAACGTCATCGCCAGAATTTACCAAACGACCTGTCCTAAACCGCATTAATTTTGGCAGTCACCACGAATCATCGTAGTGACTTCCTTCCTTATCAAAATTACTGATTTTATTCATGTTTCTTTCGACGCTATACATCTGCATCTGAAACTGACTTCGAGTAAAATGTTGACCGACGTCTCCGGTTCACTTTACTGCAAAATCACATTTGCGCTATGGTTGTTTTCGTTATTGAAAAAATGCAAATGTAAGGAACCGCTGAACAACAGAGACGGTTTTTATAAATAATTATTCAAACATATTTGGTTGTTACATCCTTATGTTCATTCGAATTCTAAAAGAGTATTTTATTCTTGCAGATTTACGATATGTTCCTTATGTTAAAGTATACCGATATAACCCAAAACACCTATATCCAAAGTTGAACGGTTACGGAGATAATGGTCAGAGAAGTTTGAAACTTTGACAGCTGTTACACACTTATTGATTACC
>Ga0123352_10015341_pt1 | contig 12197 bp, 10 predicted proteins | sample TergutLab28metaG_FD_89700 | JGI IMG/M metagenome (GOLD analysis project Ga0123352, IMG submission 89700) | Labiotermes labralis P1 segment gut microbial communities from Petit-Saut dam, French Guiana - Lab288 P1 | ecosystem: Host-associated > Arthropoda: Insects > Digestive system > Gut ... | reverse complement strand
CGCAGAATAAAGCGCTTCCGTCGCATTTTTACTCGCTACGACAAGCTGGACATCATGTTCATTACCTTTATTTTCTTCGCTTTCATCGTTGATACATTCGCTTAATGTCAACAGACCCTAGATTATGCGACAAGGACAAAACGTTAATGCAATAATAAAGATTATAATATTGCGAACAAAAACTGTTGGTGAAAGCAGAGTGCTTGGCTATCTATGACAGGGATAATACAAATCGCGCAACGATACGCTTGCTGTCAACTATCAACAAAAAATAACCGCCGCGATCAGGCAATGATCGCGGCGGTTTGGTTTAATCTTTCATCCTACAGACAGGCGATGTAAGCCTGTGCGATTTGCTCTTCGGTGAGCGGAACAGGGTTGTTGACCAGCAGGCGCTGTTGATTTTTGATGACCGAGGCAGCCATCTCTTTGCACTTGGCTTGGTCCACACCAAGAGTCGAGAGGGTCGGGCGGGCCATGATTTGGTCGATCAGCGCAAACAGGGTGGCCCAAACATCGGCCGGTTTGCAGGCGAGCACATTGGCCAGCAATTCTTCAAGCGCGTCCATCTTGGCTCCCTGTTGTCTGTAAGCGTCAAACACGGCCTTGAACATCATAAAGTTCGCCTTGCCGTGGGATACATGGTAGATGCTGCCGATCGGGTAGGCCATGGCGTGTACCGCGCCCACGCCCGCGTTGCCAAAAGCCACGCCCGCCATTGTGCTGGCAATCAGAAAATCGCCCATATCGGCGGGCAGTTTACCCGGCTCCATCGCTTTGTAGCCGCGGACAATCTTCTCGATCGCGTCGCGGCCCATTGCGCGGGAAAATGCCGAAGCTTTCGGCGAAATATAAGATTCAACCGCATGAATGAGCGCATCAATCGAGCTGGCCGCAAAAACTTCATAGGGCAGTGAGCTGAGCATATCGGGAATCAACACGGCCTCATCCGGGAAGAGGGCGGGGACAGCCAACCCTTTTTTTGTGCCGATGCTCTCAAAGTTTACGATGGTGATCATCGTTACCTCGCTGCCTGTCCCACATGTGGTCGGAACAACCACGATCTTCCGCTTGCGGGGCAAAGCCGCACCTTGCTCGAAAATTTCTCCCACGCTCAGGCCGCTGCCAAAAACAAAGAACTTGGCAATGTCGATGACCGCGCCCCCACCGATTGCGATCACCCGCTCGTACTCTTTTTCACCGGCCGCTTTCAGCATTTTGTTGATCATATCCTCGGTCGGCTCACCAACCCCGTACTTCTCTTGATAAAGCACGTCACAGGGCAATTTCGCCCCGCCCATCTTGGGAGCCAGTATATACTCATTGGTCACAATCAGATCACCTGGTCCAACATTCCACCCCGCAAAAAATTCGCTGATCGACGGGCTGTCTGAGAGCTTTGTGTTCATCAAAAACGTCACTGTTACATCTCCTTTCGACAATTGTTTATCCAGTTAAATTTACGCGCAAGAATTGTGCCATAGCCGACAATTCACAAAAACATGATGCCCAAGCGGCCGCGTAATCAGATTTATATTTTAACATTTCAATCCTGAAACACTAAAGCATACCGGCGTGCGGCAAAAATAGCCAGTCTTGGCCGTTTCGATAATGAACCACATTTTACAATTGAAACATCAGCCCAAATCATACTTGTTGCGCTTGCGCAGAAATGTGGCGGGGTCAAGGCAGAGACTTTTGGCCGCCCGGCGCACGCTTTGATGCTTGGCAATGGCTTGGCGAATGTAGTCGGCCTCAATGCTCTCAAGCAGTACTTTCAGATCAATCGGCTGGTCAGGCAAATGATGTTGGCCGCCGGCCGGCGATTGAGCCTGCGGGATGCCGAGATCAAGCGGCGAAATTGCATCCCCGGTGGAGAGGACAGCCGCGCGCACCAAAACGTTTCGCAGCTCCCGGACATTGCCCGGCCACTCGTATGCTTGCAGAAGGATTTGGGCGGCGGCGGTCAGCTCCCGATTTTGCGAGTACTTGTGGTTGAACTCTTTGAGCACCATTTCAGCCAGGGGCAGAATATCTTTCGGCCGCTCCCGCAAGGGCGGTACGGTGATCGGAAAGACGTTCAGCCTGTAATACAAGTCTTTGCGAAAAGCCGACTGTGCGACCAGGTCTTCGAGGTTGCGGTTGGTGGCCGCAATGATTCGCACATCAATCTTTTTTGGCTTTAGCGCACCCACCCGCTGGATTTCTTTATCCTGAATCACCCGCAGCAGCTTGACCTGCACTTCGAGCGGCAGATCGCCCACTTCGTCCAAAAAGATGGTGCCTTTGTCGGCCACTTCGAACAGGCCAGGCTTGCCGTCTTTGCTCGCGCCTGTGAACGCGCCTTTTTCGTAACCGAACAGTTCACTCTCAACCAGATGGGGCGGAATCGCGCCGCAGTTGACTTTGATCAGGCTGTTCTGCGCCCGGTTCCCGCTTTGGTGGATGTAGGTGGCCACCACTTCTTTGCCCACCCCGGTCTCACCGAGCAGCATGACGATGATATCCGTTCCCGCCACTTTTTGCACCAACAGCATAGAAGACAGCATTTTTTCATCCACCGCGACCAGTGTGTCCGACTCAACGATCTGTTTGCGGATGACTTCGATCTCGTACAGGTGCTGCTTTTCCCGTTCTTCCTGCTGCGTCAGCTGCCTGCGCAGGGTGTGGATTTCGGTAACGTCCCGCACATTGCTGACCACCATCGTCACCCGGCCATCTTTGTCAAAGTGGGGCACACTGGTGATGGCCGCCCGCTTACCGGTGCTTAACTTTTGCTCGATGGTGACCGGGCCGCCTTTTTCGAGGGCAAGAAGCGTACCCGAGCCGTCAATCACCCCGCGCTGCACCAGCTCACGCATATTTCTTCCCAAAAGGTCACTCCGGCTAAGGCCGGTAATCTGCTCATACGAGCGGTTTACGATGATGGTGTTGGCCGCGCCGTCGGTGATGTATATCCCGTCGTGCGAGCTTTCAAGCACCGAGACAAAGAGCTCCATCATATCGGACAGATGCGGACTGTCGCCGTCAAAGCCGCCTAAAGCCGCTACATCCCGCAAATCACACCACCTCCAATCATTCTCATCCAGTTTTATTCTGCCACCGACCGGCGCAAAAGTCAAGAGAAATGAATCAAAATCGAAACAGGCTTTGAGATTGAAACGCAACGCAAGGCAAGTAAACCGCCTCAAGTTTTGTATATGAAACAGTTGTGTAGGCTGGTTGGCCAAAATATCTCTGCGCAAAAGGTGGCACAAAGCTTGCTTACTGATAGAACAAGGGAGAACCCAAAATAGTATGCAAATAAAAAAGCGAGAAGCAGGTAAGCAAGAAGAATTTAAAGAGGAATCAAAGGGAGGCAGGGATTAAAGAATGGGCATGAAAAGCGGAGCGGAGTACGTAGAAAGCATAAAGGCAATGAAGATGGAAATCTACATGTTCGGTGAGAAAGTGGAAAGCGCGGCAGACAACGCGATATTGCGGCCGTCACTGAACTCGGTAAAAGCAACATACGACTACGCCGGGATGGAAGAATACGAAGATTTAATGACCGCAACCTCACATTTGAGCGGGGAAAAAATCAACCGGTTCACCCACATCCACCAAAGCGCGGAAGATTTGGTAAAGAAAGTAAAGATGCAAAGGCTGTTAGGGCAGAAAACAGCGTCCTGCTTCCAAAGATGTGTGGGGATGGACGCTTTGAATGCACTGTATTCCACCACATTTGAATGTGACGTGGCAAAAAACAGCAGCTACCACCAAAACTTTGTGGCGTACTTAAAACAGGCACAGGAAAAAGACTGGACAATAGACGGGGCAATGACCGACCCGAAAGGGGATAGAGGAAAAGGGCCAAGCGGGCAAAGTGACCCGGATTTGTACCTGCGGGTAGTGGAGCGCAGAGAAGACGGGATCGTGGTAAGGGGCGCGAAAGCCCACCAAACCGGAATCACAAACTCGCATGAAGTAATCGTAATGCCAACCATCGCCATGAAAGAAGGGGAAGAGGACTGGGCGGTGTCCTTTGCTTTGCCTGTGGACACAAAAGGGATCTTCATGATCATCGGCCGGCAAAGCTGTGATACCCGAAAGCTGGAAGGCAGCAAGATGGACGTGGGCAACTGCGAGTACGGCGGAATGGAAGCGCTTGTGATCTTCGACAATGTGTTCGTACCCAACGAAAGAATCTTCCTAAACGGGGAAGTGGACTTCGCGGGGATGCTTGTAGAGCGGTTTGCGGGTTACCACAGGCAAAGCTACGGCGGGTGTAAAACCGGTGTAGGTGACGTACTGATCGGGGCTGCGGCGCTGGCGGCAGACTACAACGGCGCCCAGAAAGCCAGCCACGTGAAAGATAAACTGATCGAGATGACCCACCTGAACGAAACCATCTACTCAAGCGGGATCGCCTGCTCGGCAGAGGGGTACGCAACCCAATCGGGCGGTTATATGGTAGACTTACTGCTGGCAAATGTCTGCAAACAGAATGTAACCAGATACCCGTACGAGATCACCAGGCTGGCCGAAGACATCGCGGGCGGGTTAATGGTAACCGCGCCGTCTGAGAAAGATTTCAGGAACGAGAAGTTAGGACCGTACATTGAGAAATACCTCAAAGGTGTGGACGGGGTCAGCACGGAGGACCGGCTTAGGATTTTGCGGCTGATTGAGAACATTACACTGGGCAGTGCGGCGGTTGGGTACCGGACAGAGTCGATGCACGGGGCCGGGAGCCCGCAGGCACAGCGGATTATGATTGCGCGACAGGGGAATATCGGGCATAAGAAAGAGCTTGCGAAGGATATCGCGGGGATTAAGTAGTTGACGGTAAAGGTAGCTGTGAAGTATTGCGGGGGATGTAACCCGCGGTATGACCGGAAAGGGCTGGTTGCCGGGCTTCTTGCGGAGTTCCCTTGTTTGGAGGCCGTTTCTGCAAATAGCCCCGATGCCAGGTTTGGGTTGGTTGTTGGCGGGTGTACACGCGGGTGTGCGGCCAAGGCGGAGGTGCCGGGGGTAAAGTTTGTGGTTTGTGACCAATCGCAATACCCTGCTTTGCGGGAGGAAGTTGCGCGGGCGCTGGCGGGGTTGGCAAAGGGTTAGTGGCCTATGTGTAACTTCATCTTGTTTCTGGCTTTCGGGCATGATGAATCTCCGATGGATTAGAAATGGGCGCTGCCCGCCCCATACCCCCGGTTACTTGCTGTGTCGTCAGTAGCTGTAGGGGCGCATGACGACGGTATTTTGACTTCCACGACCAAAAAAGTAACCCAAAAGGCCGCTCAAGGGGATGCAGGGGGCTCGCCCCCAGCAGGCACCCCCTTGAGAATCCCCCCGCACCCCCCGATGAGATTCGTTACGCGTAGTCTCACCCGGGAAGTCGCGCACAATGCTTCGCATCGGTCGCGTGACGTCGCAAGTCTACAGGGTCCGGGCTGCCCGCTCTCGCGGGATTGCCCTTTGGCGGGTGGGGTCGGTGTCACTCCGGCTTTGCCGTCGCTCGCGCTTCGCGCGGGGTTTTGTTCTTTTTGAATCATCGCGTAGCGATACCATAACTGTCAACTGTCCATTGTCAACTGTCAACTGAAAAGAATGGAGGAAAGAGCTTGAAGTGGAAAGAGATATACGCACAGCGGTTAACAACCGCAGCAGACGCCGTATCCCGGATTAAATCCGGGGACCGTGTTTCGATCGGCCATGCGGTTGGCCAGCCCTTGTATCTGGTTGAGGCCATGATGGAGAACTACAAGTCCTACAAAGATGTAGAAATCACACACATGGTGCCGATGGGCGGCGCGCCTTACACAGAACCGGGAATGGAAGAACACTTCCGGCACAACGCGCTTTTTGTCGGCGCAACCACCCGAAAGACCATCTCGGATGGCCACGGGGATTTCACGCCCTGTTATTTTTCCCAGATCCCCAACATCTTTGGCAGGACCATGCCTTTGGATGTCGCGATGGTTACCGTTTCCCCGCCGGATGAGCACGGTTATTGCAGTTTGGGTACATCTGTGGATTATTCGATCCACGCGGTGGAGAACGCGAAAGTTGTGCTTGCGCAGGTGAACAGGCATATGCCCCGCACTTTGGGGAACAGTTTTGTGCATGTCTCTAAGATTGACTGCATCGTTGAACATGACCGGCCGATCATTGAGCTGCCCCCGCCCAAGATTGGGGATGTGGAGAAAGCGATTGGCGAACACTGCGCCAGCCTTGTGAAAGACGGGGACTGCTTGCAGTTGGGGATTGGCGCGATTCCGGATGCGGTACTTTTGTTCCTTACGGACAAAAAGGATTTGGGCATTCACACCGAGATGTTCTCGGACGGGGTTGTTACGCTGGTTGAGGCGGGTGTGATTAATTGTTCCAAGAAGAATTTGCACAAGGACAAGATGATTGCTACTTTCCTGATGGGTACACAGAGATTGTATGATTTTGTGCACAACAACCCGATGGTACAGATGTATCCGTCTACCTACACGAATGACCCGTATGTTGCCGGACAGAATGACAATCTGGTTTCGATTAACTCTTGTGTACAGGTTGACTTGCTTGGTCAGGTTTGCAGTGAGAGTGTTGGCACTACCCAGATTTCAGCGGTGGGCGGGCAGGTTGACTTTGTGCGGGCTGCCGCGATTAGTAAGGGTGGGCGGTCTATTATCGCCATGCCTTCCACTGCTATGGGCGGCAAGGTTTCCAAGATTGTGCCTACCCTTGACGAGGGTGCTGTGGTTACCACCAACCGGTATGATGTTGAGTATATCATTACCGAGCACGGGATCGCAAACCTCAAGTACCGCAGTGTCAGGGACAGGGCCAGAATGCTGATTAGCATTGCCCACCCTGATTTCCGCGACCAACTCAAACTCGCTTTCCAACAACGTTTTAGGTCTGAGGTTTAATATTGAAACAGGGGGCGCTTCGCCCCCGCTTACCCAAGTTTAGCAAAGCGTGTCCGCGCAAATCATTATTCAAATTATAGCAAAGTGAATTTGCGCATATTATTATCTAATTTTTAACAAAGAGGAGGAGTTTTTATGGACTTCGTTCTGAAGAAAGAACACGAGGTCGCGCGGCAGTTGTTCCGCGAGTTCGCCGAAAAGGAAGTCTACCCGCTGGCACAGGAAATCGACGAGCAGGAGCGGTTTCCGACCGAGACGGTAGAAAAGATGGCCCGCTACGGCTTTATGGGGATTCCGTTCAAGAGGGAGCACGGCGGGCAGGGATGTGACGCGCTGACTTACTCAATTTGCGTTGAGGAGCTCAGCCGGGTTTGCGCCACCACCGGCGTTATTGTCTCAGCCCACACTTCACTGGGCTGTGAGCCGATTCGCGCCCACGGCACACCCGAGCAGATTGAAAAGTATCTCGTACCGCTGGCACAGGGCAAGCACATCGGCGCGTTTGGGCTGACTGAACCGAACGCGGGTACCGACGCCGCCGGCCAACAGACCAAAGCGGTTTTGGACGGTGACAACTATATCCTTAATGGCACAAAAGTATTTATCACAAACGGCGGGGAGGCCGACACTTACGTTATTTTCGCGATGACGGATAAGAGCAAAGGCACGCGGGGAATCACCGCATTCATCGTCGAAAAAGATTTCCCCGGCTTTAAAATCGGGAACAAGGAACTCAAGCTTGGCATCCGCGGCTCGGCCACCACCGAGCTGATCTTTGAAGACTGTGTTGTACCCAAAGAAAACATGCTGGGCAAAGAGGGCAAGGGCTTTGGCGTGGCCATGAAAACACTGGACGGCGGCCGGATCGGCATCGCATCCCAGGCACTTGGGATCGCGCAGGGCGCACTGGACATTACCGTCAAGTATGTCAAAGAGCGCAAACAGTTTGGCAAGTCGATCTCATCTTTTCAGAATACCCAATTCCAGCTGGCCGACATGAAAGCGCGGGTGGACGCTTCCCGGCTGCTGGTTTACCGCGCGGCCTGCTACAAGGACGCCGGGCTCCCTTACAGCGCCGAGTCGGCTATGGCCAAATTGTTCGCGGCTGAAACCGCAATGGCGGTAACCACCAAATGCGTACAACTTTACGGCGGTTACGGTTACACCCGCGACTACCCCATCGAGCGGATGATGCGGGACGCGAAGATCACCGAAATCTACGAAGGTACAAGCGAAGTGCAGCGGATGGTCATCGCCGCCTCTTTGCTGAAATAGGGGGGCTGGATTATGAATATCATTGTATGCGCAAAGCAAGTGCCAAACACCCAGGAGGTCAAGCTGGACCAGACCACCGGCCGTCTGATGCGTGAGGGCGTTCCCAGCATCATGAACCCGGACGACAAGGCCGGCCTTGAGGCCGCCCTTCAGCTCAAAGACAAGTGTGGAGCGAAAGTCACCCTGCTGACCATGGGGCCGCCCCAGGCGGTCGAAATTTTGCGCGAAGGGCTGGCTATGGGTGCGGATGAAGTGCTTCTGCTCAGCGACAAGGCGTTTGGCGGTTCGGATACATTGGCGACCTCCTCCATCATCGCGGCGGCTATCCGCAAGATGGATTATGACCTGATCATCACCGGCAGGCAGGCCATCGACGGGGACACAGCTCAAGTCGGCCCACAAATCGCCGAGCACCTCGGCCTTGTCAACATCAGCTATGCCGAAGAACTTGAGATCGCGGACGATCACATCATCGTTAAGCGCCAGTATGAGGACCGATACCACAAGATCAAGGCCAAGCTGCCGGTTGTTATCACCGCGCTGGCCGAGCTGGCCACCCCGCGTTATATGACCCCCGGCGGGATTTTCGACGCTTACCGCACCGGCCAGGTCACTACATGGGGCAGGGCCGACATTGAAGTGGACGACGCGAAAATTGGCCTGACCGGCTCGCCCACCCGGGTCTTCCGCTCGTTTACCAAAGACCTCAAAGGCAAAGGCCAGATCGTCAATGTGGATACAAACGAGTCGGTTGAGTTCCTGCTTGAAAAGTTCCACGAAAAATTCATTATATAAGGCGGTGATGACCATGAACACAGCAGATTATAAAGGTCTATTTGTTTTTATCCAACAGGTTGATAAAAAGATTTCGAGCGTAAGCTACGAGCTGGTCAGTGAGGGCAGATTGCTGGCCGACGAGCTGGGTTACCAGGTAACCGCTGTCCTGCTTGGCCACGGCGTGACTGAGCTGAGCAGCCGGCTGGCCAAGTACGGCGCCGACAGGGTGATCGTGGTGGACGACCCGGCGCTGGAAACCTACCAAACCGAGCCGTACACCCGCGCGCTGACCGAAGTTGTGCTGGCTAAAAAACCGGATATCGTCCTCTTTGGCGCGACTGCGATCGGCCGCGACCTTGCGCCCCGTGTCTCGGGCAGGGTCGAGACCGGACTGACCGCCGACTGCACCAAGCTGCGGATCGACTACGCCGACCCGAAAGACACAAGCTCAGACCGCATCCTGCATATGACCCGGCCCGCTTTCGGCGGCAACATCATGGCCACCATCCTCTGCCCCAACCACCGCCCGCAGATGGCGACTGTCCGCCCCGGCGTTATGCAGAGGACGGCCGTGGACAACCCCAAAGAGGCCGAAATTGAAGCTTTCCCGGTCGCCGGGCTGGACGAGAGCATCAACATCGACATCCTCGAAATCGTCAAGAAGACCTCTGCCAAAATGGATATTCAAGACGCGAAAATCCTGGTCTCGGGCGGCCGCGGGATTGGCGCACCCGAAAACTTCAAAGTGCTCGAAGAACTGGCCAACGCGCTGGGTGGTACGATCTCATCCTCCCGCGCCAACGTAGACGCCGGGTGGATCGAAAAGGATCGTCAGGTCGGTCAGACCGGCAAGACGGTGCGCCCGGATATGTACATTGCCTGCGGAATTTCGGGCGCGATCCAGCATCTGGCCGGGATGGAGGAATCTGAAATCATCGTGGCCATCAACAAAGACCCCTCTGCCCCCATCTTTGAAGTGGCCGATTATGGGGTGGTCGGCGACTGTATGAAGGTTGTCCCACGCCTGACCGAAGAGCTCAAAAAGCTGGCGGCCGAAAAAGTAAACTAAGCGGCCACACAAAAACATCCCCGCGCCTTTTTAAGCGCGGGGATGTTTGGTGTTGATCTGCTTTATTTTCCTTGGAAAGGGTTGGCCGGACGCTTTTCCAGCATGGCGGACATGGCCTCCCGCTGATCTTCGGTCTCAAAACAGGTCGAGAATCGATCAGCCTCAAGGATAAGTGCCTCGTCGATGTCCAGCAAAAGGCCGTCGGTCAATGCGGTTTTGGTGGCCGAAACTGCAATCGGGCCGTTGTTTGCGATAGCGGTGGCGATCTTGCGTGCCTCCTCCATCAATTCCCCCGCCGGGAAAACTTGATTGACCAGGCCGATTTCCAGCGCTTGGGGGGCTTTGATTCTGGCTGCGGTGTAAAGCAGCTGCTTTGCCCAGCCCTCACCGATCAGGCGAGCCAGCCGCTGGGTGCCTCCAAAACCGGCGGTGATTCCAAGGGCGACCTCGGGCTGGCCAAAGACGGCGTTTTCGGAACAGATCCGAAAGTCACAGGCAATGGCCAGCTCACAGCCGCCGCCCAGCGCAAACCCGTTGACCGCCGCGATCACCGGAATCGGCAGCCGCTCAAGCGCGCGGAAAACGCCGTTCCCAAAGGCGCTGAACTCTTTGGCCTGCGCTTTTGTCATACTGCGCATCGCGGCGATATCCGCCCCGGCTACGAATGCCTTTTCGCCCCCGCCGGTGACGATCACACAGCGCACACCCGAATCGATCCCCTCAATCACCCGCTTCAGCTCTTCAAGGGTTTCGCGGTTGAGCGCGTTCAGCGCTTTGGGGCGGTCGACGGTAATGGTCAGAATCGTGTCTTTTAGCTCAGTTCTTATGTTGTTCACCCGATATTGTCCTCCTTATCCTTGCGCGGCCAGGTTTTCTACAATGGTCGAGACGCCCATCCCGCCGCCTACGCAGAGGGTGGCCAGCCCCAGCTTTCCGCCCCGCGCGGCCAGCTCGTGGATGAGTGTGACCAGAATCCGGCAGCCGGATGCGCCGACCGGATGGCCGAGGGCGATCGCCCCGCCGTTGACATTCAGCTTTTCGCTCGGGATGCCCAGCTCTTTACCGACCGCCAGCGCTTGCGCCGCAAATGCCTCGTTGGCTTCGATCAGGTCGAGATCACTCATACTCAGGCCGGTACGGGAGAATAGCTTGCGGGTGCTCTCAATTGGGCCAGTTCCCATGACGGCGGGATCAACACCGGCAGCCGCGCCGCCCACAAAACGGGCCATCGGTTTGACGCCCAGCTCTTTGGCTTTGTCCGCGCTCATGACCAGGATGGCCGCCGCCCCGTCGTTGATACCGGACGCGTTGGCCGCTGTGACTGTTCCATCCGGCTTAAAAGCGGGCCGGAGCTTCTCAAGCCCCTGTGCTGTAACCCCCGGCTTGGGGTATTCATCCACCGCGAAAGTGATCGTCTCTTTCTTCTGCTTAATCTCAACCGGGACGATCTCCGCCTCAAAGCGGCCGCTGATCAGCGCTTTCTCGGCCTTTTGCTGACTCCACGCGGCGAATTCGTCCTGCTCCCCGCGCGTGATGGAATATTTTTCGGCCACGTTTTCGGCGGTAATTCCCATGTGGTAGCCTGCAAACGCGTCGGACAGCGCATCTTTGATCATGGTGTCAACCAACTCACCGCCGCCCATCCGGTAGCCGTACCGAGCATTTGGCAGAGCGTATGCCGCCGCCGACATGTTCTCCATTCCGCCGGCTACCACAATGTCGGCCTGCCCGGCTACAATCATGGCGGCGGCCAGGTTGACGCTGTTTAGTCCAGATCCGCAAACGATGTTCAACGTCTGGGCGGGAACGGACACCGGCAGCCCCGCGCGGATGGCCGCCTGGCGAGCGACGTTTTGCCCCTGCGCCGCCTGTAAAATGCAACCCATCATGACCTCATCAACCTGGTCGGGGGAGATTCCGGCGCGACTGACCGCTTCTTTGATGACCAGGGCGCCCAAATCGGCGGCCGAGACCCCGGCCAGCGCGCCCCCAAACTTGCCGATCGGCGTGCGCACCGCCCCGGCCAGTACTACTTCTTTATTCATGTTTCACCTCGTTAATTCATTAAACCTCAGACCTAAAACGTTGTTGGAAAGCGAGTTTGAGTTGGTCGCGGAAATCAGGGTGGGCAATGCTAATCAGCATTCTGGCCCTGTCCCTGACACTGCGGTACT
>Ga0123352_10015340_pt1 | contig 12197 bp, 6 predicted proteins | sample TergutLab28metaG_FD_89700 | JGI IMG/M metagenome (GOLD analysis project Ga0123352, IMG submission 89700) | Labiotermes labralis P1 segment gut microbial communities from Petit-Saut dam, French Guiana - Lab288 P1 | ecosystem: Host-associated > Arthropoda: Insects > Digestive system > Gut ... | reverse complement strand
TGAGTACGGTAATGAACCTTCGGGTTCCATGAAATGCGGGAAATTTCTTGACTAGCTGCAAACCAGTTAGCTTCTCAAGAAGGACTCTGCACCATGGAGTAAGTAAGTAAGTTTTCTGAATTGTACCTTGGCCCGCTTCAGTGGGATTTGATCACATTTTAACACATGTTGAAGCCCCTAATCATGTAATTTTCTCTCGTAAACGTAGAATTATTTTTATCATCATAATTATGATTGTTATGAATGATGTTTTTCCTTTCCCACCGTATCACTGGATGTCCTGTCCATAAACTAGAATCGTACCACGGCCCATAGCTCATGTGTCATAGCTTCGTACCAAATAAAATAGCAGTCAGTGACTCGCTATGTCAATATCTTACTGACAGTGTGTGCTGTGCCAAGAAATACCGGTTCTGCTGGTATGTACACCAGGAATGCCTCACAAATACGAAATGATCGTGATGGCTTCAAGTTTTGCCCTAGATTGCTGATGTCACCATCGCTTTCACATTTAAGCCGCGCTGTAATTCAGTTAATGGAGCTTTGTATTTCCGTGTCTGACCATACAGCACAGGAACGTCTGTCGACAGTTATGTTCTTCGTCTATCCTGCAGGACGACGTCAGGTCTGTTACAAAATAAGATGGTGCTATGACCTGTTCGTTTCAGAGTATAGACACTTAATTATTGTAACTAGTTTCAACTGGTTGTTGAATGTGTTTGTCCAAGTTGTTTACATTTTAACTCCTGTTTGTTTACATATATTAAATTGTAATCTTTTGCAGATCTTATCCTATTGTTTATGCAATCTCTCATAGCTGGCTCTGAACGTGTTGTTCTGTTATGCTGTCTCATAAAACTGCTGACACATTTTACGCATAACATCACACGTACAGTACATTTCAGAATTTTTCGTCGACAGTACTTGATATTCTCTGCTTGATCTTGCGCAACAGTTAGCATGCTTTCAGTTTCTCTTTTAAACCTCCCCATTTGTAAGGCAAAAAAGTGTGTCCTATGCGAGCAGGGCAACCATATTTTTAACGTGCTGTCAAAGCAGCGTCTACAACTAAGTGTGTTACTTCTGTAGTTTTCTGCTGGGTGTGTAGTGTAGGTTAGGCAAGATTTGAAGCTTAAACTGATTGTTTTCAGAACATGACCCATGTTACCGCGTACTACATAAACACGATGGTAATAAGGGCGGACTAAAATTATGTCTAAATTTAATACGCCTTAAGAAGTTTAAATCTCAATATTCTTATCGTTTTAAAATACCATATTTACATTCTCTGTATATGTCATATGCTTAATAAATAAATTGTCTAGATTTTTTGAAATCCCGATTTTTTTTAAAATTATGTTTCCGCCTCATCTAGATGTGCCTGGCGGAGGATGATGGTGGCTTCCAGCACTTGATGTAGTCGGTTTGTTCAGCATGGAACAAAGCACACGTCTTAGCAGTAACATCACATTTTGTTCATGTATTCTTGATCTGTAGCTAAGTATCTGTGTTTCGTTCTAAGTGAATCACCCTGTATTTTGGCAAGGATGTCAAAGAATGTGCTAAGTGGAAGTTACATATTCAGAGCTTGCGTTGTTAGAAATGAAAACATTGTTGTAGGTGCTGAGACTAGTTATTCTGTTCTGTATATCCATTATATTAATATATATATTATATTATATATGGGTAACTTAATCATTACTCAAAGTACAACGTTCTGTGTAGTTAATATTGTAGCCGGTGAAAGGTACGACCCGGTAGCGCAGTTGAACACAACGTTTGAATGTTAACGGATTTACAAACCTCTGTCATTGGCTGAACCATATAGCACGTAAGATATTTAGGCTGCATCACGTGGCTGGTAAGCTCTCCCAGTCTGGTCACGTGATTCAGTAGAGTGTTGTTGCCTGTGTATGAAATAGTAAATTTTTTATTAGTATCGCTGTTGGAGCGTATCCGTCGTTACTCGGATCACTGTTACCCTACGGTGTGATGGTTCGTATACAGAAATCGTAGCCAGGAAATGTAATAGAGTAAGAATGACAGTGTAGACCTACTGTCTTGAAGTATACGACGGGCGTTTCAGATGCTTGTGTAAATGCGTATCTTACTGCCCCTGAAGTTCGCTTATTAGAGAACTGCAGATAAAAAAGTGAACATTTGAAGTTTTTTTTTTTTTGTTTATTTCGTTGCATTCACCATATCGAAGAATGTTTCGGGAAGGAGTTGTAAATGTGCCTGAGGTCTGCTTATGAAGTCATGTTTCACTTCTTATAAGATGGGCTGTTTGTGACAAAATAAAGTCAGATTTGAACGTCATGTAGAAAAAGGCTTATACGGGACCGATGAACGCAAATCAGCCCACACTTTCTTGTATATCCGCACCTCCTTCCATCGACAGATTTAATAGAATTCTTTCAAACGTTTCGCGGGATAGGCCAGTCGGTGTAGTGACTAGGCTACGGGCTGGACAACCTAGGAATCGGAGTTTGACTTCCGGTGGAGGCAGGATTTTCTGTGCTGCACTTCCTCCTGACGGGCGCTAGGAGCCACCCATCCTCCTATACAGTGGGTGCCGGGGATTGTTCCCCCGGTGTTAAAGAGGCTGGTTCGAGAAGCTGATGTCTTACCTCATTCGTGTGCCAAAGTCAAGAATGTGTGGAGCTTTGTGTCCGCTGTCCCATATATCGTCATGGGACCGCACTTTAAGAAGCACAGGGACAGCTGTGCTGTACTTCCAATGGTTTGTGCAAATAATTAAAAAAAATAGATGGATAGATGTAATATGTCTTTGATATGAGTTTAATCTAGGCAGTACGTCATGAAAAGAACAGTAATTAGCAATGCTTCTCGGAACATGGACCTTTTTTTTAATTAAGCATGCTCCATTACATTGTGTAATGCTACATGCTATGCTTTCTTTGATCTCTCTATTGTTCGTTCTGTAGTAAAAGTTCGAAATCTATTGAATCTATAAACTCACAAAACACTTGCTAGGATTTAAAATGTAGCGACTTTGCTCATTTTCATTTTCCCCGCATTTTCTTGCTGTTTAATGTTTCGATTTTTACAGCACACACATAACCACAATTAAGCCGTTAAGCACAAAAATTAACCTGTCTTGCATTTAAAGATTAGTCCGTACCGCGCAGTAAAAACTCCGTTTGAAAGCTGTTGAGAGATGCAGTCGCTGTTTTTCTGAGACCTAAACAAAACACAGGAATACACTCTGTGAGCAGAATGTAGAATTTCTGACTGCTGAAAGCTGGTGGTACAGAAATGTTACAGCCCGGCTGTCATCGGGCAGGTAAAATGATTTTTAGGTGAAACGAAAGAAAGAGTTGTGATATTCCAGCGGAAGGAAACGGGCGCTGGGATTATGCTTCCCCGTCGGCTTGTAATGACATTTTGGTGGGAGGCCAGAGATCAAGTTTTGCTTTCATACCGAATAACAGACAGAATTATATATAATGAAAATGTTAACGCCTGTCTAAAATTTAAAGAGCCGAATTAAAGACGTGGGGCAAGTTCTTACTTCGGCACAAAATAAATTAAATATATCTTGGGTGGTAAAAAAAAAATTGTAATAAGTGGGTCAAATGAAAATCAATATGTGAGTATCCATGATCCAGTTAACACTGTCGTTTGTAACACGGACACTCCCAGTATGCTGTGTATTCGTATGTCGTGACACATAATACCATAAAGTTACAGCCTGCGAGGTAAATTATAAAGTAACCCATGCGTTAATTTTCTTTTAATACTGGTGGGAAAAGAAAAATAATTGTCTGATCATAGTATTTTTCCGAATCTTCGTATTATTAGGAGCTGATATAGTTTTTAGTTAAGAAAAACATCCATAAAGTAGTTACAGTTTCATGTTTTTAATTTATAGGTACATTGCTTAGCTGCTGTGTTTTTATGGGTGACGGATTACAGATTTGTTTCCCGTGACCAAGAAACAAATATGGCTGTTATGTGTGCATGACACGGAACCGGTACCACTGAATGTTTCAGACGCCAGTGCGTGTGTTGTTAGTTTTGTCACGGCACATCTCCTGTATGCGAGCGAATAACCGTTGCTGTCCCATGAAAAAATCACAAGTGGCCTTCAGAGTATACCGGCAACGGATTTGTATGGCTTTCTGACATTCTGTGGACCGTGCATTTTGATATAGCTGCGTAATAAGGACCAACAAGATGCACTTTTTAACAATTTATTTCAATAATCACCCTGTACATGTTTCGAAAAGTTAATCTATTCGAAACATGTAGAGGGTGATTACTGAAATAAATCAAAGAAAAAAAGCGTGTCTTGTTGGTCCTTATTATGCAAATTTGTAGAGATCCGGTAAATCATGTATCCACATCTTGGTTAGACTCCTTGTCACTCCTCAAATAAAAGCGCTGGTAGGCTCTGAGATTGATAAGTCCAGAGCGTTCCTATCTGCTGTAACAGTTACAACGTGTGTTCTTGGAGTCCAGAGTCCTTCACGTTGAATTCATGGCTTCGGGCACATCGGTCAAGTAAACGCCTAGTGTGACGCGCTGCGACGACTGCGTGTGGATATTCGCAGGAAGAGGCATCGGCATCTCTTGTGTAATATTTCGGCATGACAGTGCAAACCCACACTGAGCACGTCGGACACAAAAGAGTTGTTGTAGCCCCATCATTGGGAACTCTGGGACCATCGTTCCAATTGTCCCGACCTTGCCTTGTCCGATAATTATTTATTTGGCCCTCTGAAGCAACGATTTCTTCGATTCGCCAGTAAGTATGAAGTGGAAATGGCTTTTCGTGAATGGTTGCGAGTGCTGCTCTGGATTTCTACCGTGACATATTGTTTAAATTTTTGCCAAGATGGGGCAAATGCATTAATGTGTTCGGGAATTATGTTGAAAAGTACTTGGTTGGAATTAATGCCTTGCGTTTAACATTGTTATTTCTTCTTTACGTTTTATGACTTCGGGAACCCTACTTACTGAACGCTCTTCGTACAGAAAATGTACTGTAACTAAGACATCGGACAAAGCCTAGTATAATACTGGTAAATCGTCCATTGATGGTGTGTTACGGAATTCTGAACCAAGTTTTGATTTCACGGCTTTTGTGGGGTCTATTATTGTACAGCTCCGCATAGGTCCCAAGCCACCGAAATTGATTCAAGATTACAGATCTGTTTGTCAGTGAGGTTTCTGGTTAGTTATCGAGCCTGATGCCCCGTTATATCGGTGCTGAACGAATTACAAAGTTGCGGAGATAGAAGATACAATCCTGCGTAGCACAAGGTCTGTTTTAGGCACACAGACCAGTATGACGATTACTTTCAAGTAATTACAAGTATTTAAATCTCGTTTAATTGCAGTCATTATCTCCATGAGCGGATATGTGAGACATCGTAATCAGACACTTTCACATTTTTTGATTCCTGCAAGAGCAAAGCACGATATTTTCTTGCCTTCCGAAGCTTCCATACCAGCTCTGGTGCCCACCCGCTTTTTATTGAATGAATACCGGCAGCCAGGTCCCTGAGGGTAAAGCGTTTGGGGCGTGAAGCTGGCCACTGATATAATGTCGAGGTTAAGAATGAATGGCGCTATACCACGAGTCCCCATATGCCTTCGTCGGGGCCATTACAGGGACCACTTTTACACTTATTTATTTTTGTTTGGAACACCCGATCTTAGATTCTCGTTTCGGACCCGTTTAGTGTAAAGCCAATATAGTGTGTGTGAATAAGGTAAAAGTAAAGTTCACTCTGGAACTGGCCTTCAAAGCCCAGAAGGAGAGTAGTAGTGTAGCTCTACTTCTTTTAGACCTCGGCCATGGATGGGGGTGGGTGGTCAGCGGCACGACCCGGCCGCTTTACCACAGGGAAAGACGCGGTATCCCTTATGTAGGAGGCTGGGTGAGTCCCAGGGCCGGTCTGGATGGGCACGGAAAGTCTCATCTCCACCGGGTTCCGATCTCAGGTCCGTGCAGCCCGTAGCGGGTCGCTATACCGCCTGTGCCATTCGGGTCCGCGGGCGCGCGTTTGTATGTGTGTAGCAGGTAATTACTTGTCTTCCGTGGCTGTGTAAAGTAAAGTAAATAATTGTTTCAGCAACTACGAAGCTTGGAAGTGTCTTTATGCATTTTGCTTTCGGGGCTTAGAAATTCAAAGTTAATAATCCTGTGGATCGCGGCTAGTTCACGGTGATATTCGTCAGGTCATCAGCAGCCCAGAGTAGGAAGGGTATGCACCAGTGCTGTATCATGTCGTGTGGAGGTGGAGGGAATTTGAGAAGTGTAATTCTTATGGATTGACTGATTTTATGTGTCGTATATGAAGGACTTACCGGTCCAAGTGGCCGAACGGTCTAAGGCGTAGGTCTAGGGCCGCTCGCCTGCTGAGATTTTGGGTTCGAATCCCACCGGGGTCGGTTGTGAGTGTTGTGTGTTGTCAGGTAGAGGTCTCTGCGACGAACTGATCACGCGTCCAGAGGAGTCCTACCGACTGTGATGCGTCGCTGTGTGTGATCTACAAACCTCAAGAATGAGGAGGCCATGGCCCGCGTTGGGCGGCAGCGCCACAGAAAAGAAAGAAGAAAATATGAAGGACTTCCTAGTTATATTATAAATTAAGTGGCGATGTCAGGGTCATTCGGCGTGGTTTTGTTGTTTTTAAAAAACAAACTCTACGCCTTTCCATGGTGGCAACTTCTCCGTCAAGATTGTAGTGCGTGTAGGCTAAATGGTACATCAAGGCGCATCCCTTTTAGCCGTTTGTAAATCCTTGGCTAAGATTTCCGTGGAGCGTGGTTGTAATTTGTAACAATGCGGTTTAAACGATGAAAAGGGCAAACTTATAATGGGTTAGCGCAGTAAACCGCTTCGTCTTTATGTGTGTATGAGCGTATGGGTCATACCTGATGTTTAAGTACAAGGACAGATGATATGTTAAACAACATTTTTCCGTTTATTTAGCTATATGAATGCCATCTGTATAACTGCGGCACTTTTTCTCACAGTTTGCGTTTGCTTCACGGGATTGTGGTTTGTAGCTGGAACTCTGTTTTGTCCGACCCGTAAGAAGAAACTGCTTTCATTTATATCATTATATGTCTTATTATGGAAGAGCTGAAAACATTCTTAATTAATTTACCTTCGTAGTGGGAATAATTGCGTCGTAAAGTGTGTTGACAGGAAGTCAACATCTCTACTGAACAACGTTACCTTTTGAAAATTCAAAACCAGCAAAATACGTTGTTTTAGGGAGAACCCCGTAATTATCTGTAATCAGTCTGCTACATTTTTTGGCCTAACTGGGCCGTTATAAAGGAGCTTCCAAAATTATTATGAGATGAGTCATGAAGTCAGTTTCCTGTTACTCTATTTCGGAACACAGGGCCTCCACGAATCAACGCCAGAGGGTCCCTGCTTTTTTCCTTGAACTCTCTGTCCAAGTCTTTCACACTATTTCAGCTTCATTGTTTATCGTTCTTGTCCAGCTCCTTCTCGACCTCCCTCTTTTATATTGTCCTTGGGGGTTCCAATCCAAAGCATGTTTCCCTATGGCAGAGTAATCCTTCCTCAGTGTGTGTCCCATCCACTTCCGTTTGCGCAGTTCGATTTGCACTGCCTCTTGTTTCTCTTGTACACGCCTCCACAGTTCTAAATGTAAGGTAACATTAGGCCAAAAGATTTTAAATTTTCCTTGGACACATTACTGTAGATGCTTGCAGGTCCCTTGTGATTCCCTTTATAACCGTCCTTGTTTCGTTCCCGTGTGAAATAAGAGACTTGATGTTACTTTTGAACATATTCAACCTATGTTGCAATAGATATGTACCTAGTTTTCCAGACTCGATGAATTTGAATTAGAAGCTGCACACATCTTCTGAATCCGTACTTTTCGATCAGCCCCACCAGTGTTGGTCACCACACTGCCCGAGTATGAAAGGTTGTTTTGATATCATTCTCATTTATTTTGAATTTTGCCGCCTTTGAGAAGTTTATAAGGAATTAATATTACAAACACCATTGGACCATTTACGCATACAAAATGTAAAAAATGGCCAGTGTGTAGGTTAGACTAGTTACTGTGATTGCTTTGCCAAGACGAATATACATGACATTCAGTGATCCTCGCGCCGTTGATGTGTTTGAACATGTTGCAACATTTCGTCGTTATTTGCTGTTAGACGGCAGAGAACGGTCCATATTTATCACTTGCATAATGTTTTTTTGCGTGCATCTTAAATGATTTACAAATCTTTATAGTAGGCCCACGACAAATGCACAGTTTTGCTATTATGTATTTCGCTCCTAATGAGCTGCTACGTGTTTCGGCTTAACTGCTATCATCAGGGAGCTGACACCATATTACTAAAACTTAGAGCAATAAAATAGTCTACAGCGCTTAACGTATATCAAACGTACATATCTGTAGGTACCAGCTGCGCATTCTGTTTTCAGGAAGGACAATTTACTACGTAAATTATATTCATTGTTAGGCAGGGACACAATATGCTTATTCGCCTCAATGATGATCCTGAATCTTGAAGAAAAAAGAGCAGTATATCTCGTGGAAATATTGTACAAGTTCATTTATTCGGACTTCGTGTAGCTGTAACTTCGCTCTTACGGCACATGTCTCTGTAGCTCCCATTGCGTTATACAACTATCTCTTTTCTGCCGATAATATCCATTGTCTGAGCAATATTTCACATGTTTATTTTTATGGGAGGCAATAAATAACGTGCTGTATAGTTTATTTTTGCAATGTTTTGTAAATACGTTTACTTTTTATAGCCCATAGTCGACGTTAAAACTGCTCTTTGTATCGGGAAAATCGATGTATCGGTACATCTACTACCCAGTCGAGCCAGATAAACGAATTTGCCCTGTGTAACTGAAGGTATGAGCCGAGAACGATGTGATAATACATGTTTGAAAAATGTGAAAATTTTATTGGATCAGAGTTTTTCACTACATTGCGACGTCTCCATTTTTTGCCTTCACAGATGAACACTGTGTCATACTGAAGCTGCATAGTAGTAATCATATTTTTGAACTGTACGTTTTGCCACGCGACGTTCGTTTGTTGTGATCCTCACAATAAACATCATTGACTGATTGGTCATTTAGTAGGAATGGTGCTTGTTCTCTGTGAGGTAGACACCGAGTTTTAATATATGATTTAGTGAGTTTCATTGTTCAGTCATTTGAGGAATATGCCGGAATAGCGTGATGGTGATGTACTAGGAACAGCACTCACTGCTCGGTCTATTGTTCCTAGTATACAACAGTACAGTAGCCATATGCGTGCTTGCAACTCGTTTTATCGGAAAATCGAACCCGGCCTCTCATCCTCGGACTCCCCCAATGGTACAGTTCTGATGTAAACTTTCCATACATACACACACACACACACACACACACACACACACACACACAACACCTCACCCGGCATTGGGGAAACAAGTATACATTTCCGCCCGAGGGAGTAAAGCATTGTGTCCGCGGAGCAAATATTGAGTGGAATATTACCAGCTTCTCCATGACTGCCTCTTCATTGATTCACTATGTACTTTGGTGTCCACTACTGTTTACATGAGTCTGGCAAGTAGAGATGAATGTTTTATTCACGAAATAAACCATCCATAAGTTTACTGTTCCGTTCAGCGCTACAAATATTGCATTAAACCATGAAAATACGGTGGTCATTGTATTGGACCACTTGCTTGAAATTACAAAACTCTGCATTTTGTTCATAGCGTGTTTGTGTGTTGCGTATGATTCCCGGAACAGACAATGATTATTTCCCTACTCAGAATTAACCCATGGTTTTTGTAATGGAAGTCGCAGTGTGTTTTCTTTTGTGGCACGAACTGTTTTTTTTTTCAGATACCTCACGTCAGTTCGTCCACCCTCCCGCCTGTATGTATCAGCTCGACCGGCCCTGGACGGATTTACTCGAAATTTGATATTGCAGACTTCCGTCAGTGTGTCGAGCAAATCTAATTTTGCTTACCATCGGACAGAAATTTCTGGAACTTTATATGAAGACCAAAGTACCTTTCTTTGTTGCCTGCGACATTGAATTGCCATAACAGTGCTATTACAACTTAAGTCATATCGGGATGTTAGGGTAGTCGTGGAGGTGTGAACATTATGCGAACGTGCCACATTGTTAACATTAGACGACGCGCATTGCGTATCTTGTTATGTTATTCAGATAAAATTCAAATATCTGAGTGTGAGATCGGCATGTTGCTCAGCACCTGGACCGAGGGATGCATTTTGATTAAAATATAAGGAAATGGAAAGTTACCCATTACTTGATGTGGTTGCATACTTATTCTCTGACAGGGAAGAAAAAAGAAATTTGCAGGTACTGGAAAGTAAGTTAAGATAACATGTGCACCTAAGCGAATGGAACTAACAGTGTACTAGACGAATTGACTTTAGTGGGAACTTCAGAATTCATTATATTTATCTTCTGTTTTTAAAAAGCAGGCCAGCCCAACCTTTTATATAGTGCGGGTAACTTCGGGAAAATTTGTCTGCGTTCTGGGAACATGTAATTGTAATTTTATCTTCGTATTTTTTGTACATCTTATGTAATTTCCAAACCGCCTTTCGTGCTATCTCGCCTTTGCCAGTGAAGAGGTTAAAAGACGTTTTCTCATTTCGAGTGTCTCCGCAGGCAGAATAGGACGGTGTCGCGGGCAACACGTTGCCCGCGAGCTACAGATTGAGCCGCCCTATTATAAAAGATGATGTTGAAATGGACAAGTGAGGTAACAGGCATAGAGAGAAGGAAAATATATACAGTTTAGTCGGAGAACTTCAAGAGAAGACTTGGACGACGTTGGGAGTGTAACATCATAAAGGAGCTGAAGGAAGCGGAAATATGAAAGATTGCGTAATGTCGTGAGGTCCGAAAGTGGTGAACTCAGATTTGGGAAGGATGTGAAGAGATCGACCTAGTTCAGGCACTATTCCAGCGTTTACCTGGAAGAACTGAAGCTGTATTCGAGCCAGAGACTTTCCAAATCCAAAGCAGGTTTAATTCCAGAGTTAGCTTTGCGTCACTGTTAGTGACAATTTGAAGCACTACACACACTAATGCCTGTAGTGTCACATTTAGCGGTGTGCGCACCCAGGGTCTCATAATACAGCAGCAGCTAATGCTGATTTCATGATGCACGTTCATGCCTCACGTTTCTCCTGCCTCCGTTTACAGTCATGTAACCCCAAGATATTTTCAAGCGTGGCGACGACAGCGAAATGATTGCTTGTTAACGCCTGTGCATCTTAAACAGAGCCAGTTTTTTATGTCTCTCTCGCCCTTGGATTATAAATCTTTACAAACAGGGACGCTGTTGGTAAATATTTGTTCTCATTTAATGTTACTTTTCAGGTTCATACGTTATTCATTGTCGCATGATGGTATGATGCGTTAATGATACATTGGAAAACACTTCGTAATGTGGGAAAAATAAATCGCGACCTGTTAGTGTACAGTACTGGCATCTCTTTCGAGGAAAGCTGCGAGCAAAAGCAGGATAGCCAGTCCCATGGCTGGATTTGAACCCGGGACATTTCTGTTATGTAGCAGCTGTACCTACAGTAGTGACGAAATTGCTTGCTTGTTGGCGCTGTGGTGACAACGGAAAAGAGCATGTTTTTGGAAAGAGGTCTAGCGCTGCCTGGCCGTTCCGAAGTGTGCCTAGCAGTGACCACGCCGTACCGACTGCAGCTATGTACACTAGCAAGTAATCTGGTCTGTACTACACTTACCAGTAGACTGCGATCTTTGGTCGAGTGGATAGAGAGACTGTAGAAGTGTACATTTTCCGCCGCAGCATACATTGGGTGGCTTTCTAGCTTATTTTACGACGCTTTTTGTGTGAAGCTTCGAATAATAGGATGATCGGTGAATAGAATACGATTTGGAACACACCGGATATTAACCTACTCTGGGTTCTATCCCATCACTGATTGGAGGGATGAAGTTAAACCTCGAAAACTTTAGGGTGGTATATGTGTCCGGGCCGACATACTGGGACATACCGCGTAGTCCACACGGTGTTACTGTCTATATATTTTTTAGTTCATGGTTTTTTTTGCTAAATGTTTATGGGGACGCTGCGCGTTGCAGTAGACCTCCAAAAAACGTGAATTTTGGATCATACCTATGTATTTTCAT
>Ga0123352_10015339_pt1 | contig 12198 bp, 4 predicted proteins | sample TergutLab28metaG_FD_89700 | JGI IMG/M metagenome (GOLD analysis project Ga0123352, IMG submission 89700) | Labiotermes labralis P1 segment gut microbial communities from Petit-Saut dam, French Guiana - Lab288 P1 | ecosystem: Host-associated > Arthropoda: Insects > Digestive system > Gut ... | reverse complement strand
CCCTTAAGTTCCCTAGACAACCTGATGATGGCCAACACAGGCCGAAACATGTAGTTGTTTCCATCACAGTCATTAAATACACCTCAGTGATTAAGTTGTGTTTGACTACATACCTTCTCCAAGGCTTTATATTATTCCCCAAAATGTCTAGGCAATTTCTGTGGTCCCCTCACTCAGCCTCCTATTTAGTGGATTACTGGGATTTTTCCTCATTCGTAAAGCGGTCGGGTCGTGAATTTGACAGCTCACCTTCATGTAGTGTCCCGGCTAATAATAATTCATGCCCCCTGTAAAATTCATAGCGTGCAAATGGAAAGCTTTATTTTTTACTTCAAATAATTTTATGTAATTAAAATTTAGGCCACTGAAATGAACATATTAGAGGAAATTACCCTTCATTTGTGGTAACTGTATGTAACATATAACAGTTTTACTTATTATCACTACTGAAAATCTTTTTTAAGACATGCCAGAAACAGTCACTTAAAAATGAAGAATATTCATGGACTTCAGTATTCGTAGCACATGTTATGGTGTAGTACGAACACCTACGTTTGCTGATGTGCAAATAAGACGTACAAAGTTTATAACATTTAATTACCTTTACGACTTGTTAAAGAATTTATGCCAGACATAGGATGATGACGCGTGTTGGTAAAGTATGTTGACATTATTTGTATCCCACATTTTTCCTCTGCAAATATGAATGGAATTTTTACTCGGCGCACTTTATAATAGACGTTGTGACAGCGTGCAGCACTAATTGCTTTGTAGTTATTGTACCGATTTAATCTATATGATTATGCTTGCTTTGTTTAGCGTCAGAATAGGTGATATTAAGCATAAAGTTGAGCCGCTCTTTGAACTTAGGAAATTATTCTGAAAATTGTATGGCCATAATTAATCCAATATATCGTCTGTTGCAGTGTTTTCTGAAGTGTCACGCAAAACTCCGGAATTACACAAAGTGAAACAGGGGGTTCGTCATGAAAATTCCCTTGCAATATAGAAAATAATAATTTAAAGATTCTTGTTATAACCTCTACTTGATATAATTTTATTTTGACATTCTGTCAAATATTTCTGAATTTTCTATTACTTTGGGACTTCCAATGCCTCAATTCGACAATGATTTTTATGTTATAGAAGAGCGTATTAATTTTAATATTCACTTTTCGTGTACATGAAAAGCAATTTTTATTTGTATATACTTACTGTACAACAAAATATGTTGATCCCGTTGCTTTGTTGAGTATTTATTTACTATTATACTTATTTGTAGTCTAGCTTTTTTTTAGCTCAGTGTATAATTTTATTAGGGATTCTGAAGGGATTATTTGAGGGTAAATTTTTCCCCATGGTCGGCTTAAACCGGGGAAAACTGGTCTAATATAATTTACAGAAAATTGCTGTGGTTTTATGACACGTCCTATATGTGGCAGCATAGAACTTTTGTTGCAGGCTTTCTATATTCGTTACAAGAGCTCGAATCACTTCATATCGGATTTTCCGTAGCCCATCTTGCCTTATAACACAATATACACCCTCTCCTTTTCCATTTTCAGATACATATATTCTGGGTTGCGACACCGAAATTTTTCCTACATTGGCGTAACGGTTTCAGAGGAACCTACTGCCTCCATCTTCAAAGCATAAGCTCTAGAGAGCATAATGGTGAGTTAATTTCAGTCAGAAAACACAACTATAATTGTATGCTAGATGATGGTATTTATTAACAAAGTAAATAACTACATGTTTCGGCCTAAAGCGGCCATCTTCAGGTTATCACAATTACAATTTTGCTCAAAGAATATTACACATATATGTCTTTGAGCAAAATTGTAATTGTGATAACCTGAAGATGACCGCTTTAGGCCGAAACATGTAGTTATTTACTTTGCTAATAAATACCATCATCTAGCATACAATTATAGTTGTGTTTTCTGACTGAAATTAACTCACCATTAGTCTTTCAATACACAACGGAGATGACACACCTTAGAATCTAGGGAGCATGTTTCACCGATACAATGAAAACCACCCACCCGCATTCAGGATGCCATAAACTCCAAGAACACAATATGAATCTTCACAAATGTGAAAGCCACAAATTGCTCCTTTTTCACGTTTTCCTGATTTTTAATATTAAAATAACACATTTAAAAACGGAAACTCCACTTTTAAACGGATCCGTTAGTCACATAAGGCTGCATATTAAGGAAGTATAGAAAATTTAAAAAGTGTTTTGCTTATATAAATCCAACAGGTGATAGACCATTGAAAGACGTATGTTTGGCCGAGAAAGCTCTATTACATTGATGGAGAAAAACTAGAAATTAAAGTCCAGCCCTCACTATAATTAATATTATTGAACTAAATTCCCTCTAAAACTGAACTAGAATGCCATAAAAATTATAATACCAATATATACAAATTCGATACATTCTCCGTGCGCATTGTATAGGGGCCTTCTTCCTTTCTTGCAATAAAAGACCTATTCCCCCGTCTTAAACGTATAAGGAATTATGTATTAATGTTTTATTTGTATGCTAATAAATATGTAAACTAAGCAGCCGTTATTAGAATTATTTTTTCCACTTAATACTGCCAATGTAGTCTATTGTCAAAAAAAATCCAATTATCCGGATTTTCTGCATATCCAGATGAGTGGAATTCTACTGTACCAGCATAAAAACATAGTCAGATCAGCTGAAAAGAAATAATTCATAGCAATTCTAAGAATTCCTAATTATTCCACTGTATAAAAGATTAGACGTTCCGTATATAAAATATTGTGAATTATCAGATTGGTGTGAAAGCAAATGATATTAAATTTTTAAATTAAGAAATGTTTTACAAAAACCAAATCTTATTGCTTTCAAAATATTCATGTAACCAACCAAATTTTCAAATTTAATCCTTCAATGCGTTAGCCTGCAAGCAATCTTCTGTAAGAGAGTTGAATTAGTCTTGTAATTCGCACCTCTCAAACAGTTCTTTTACTGACTAAAAATCTGTGTGCTCTGTGTTGGCAGACTCTCTGCTTGTACAGCCTTCAGTATGTGTAAGCCCCGTAAATATTGGCGCACCAATTGAACAAATATTTGTTAACCTGCAAAGAAAATGTCATGTACACATTGTAGAGTATTTGTGTTTTTGTAACTAACTCCATAGCTAAATAAGTACAGCGTAAGTTGCTTATTGCCTACTGCGTGCTTTCTGTTTAAAACAAGTGCAAACTTCTGGAAGATATTACACAGTATATACCCTATGTAAATAGTCATATATTAATTCAGCAATTCATAATATCTAACTTTTCTCTCTCTCTCTTTTTCTTGAAGTCCATTAACATAATCTGTACAAATACTATTGAGAGTCTGGCTAATTCTCTCCCTGTTTTCCAGGAATATTCCCCCTAAAAGTACTGGGAATCACAGTGCAAATGGTCTTATCACCGAAAACTATAAATAAGGACGGACAATACAATTCATTTTTTCTTTTAAATTTCTATTTATGTTCCTCTTATATGTTAAAGATCTTTTTTTTCTGAGTGATGTTATTGCATTCTACTTCGCACTGTATTGAGAGGACCGGAAATATTTCCCACGAATTCAGGTGTAGGCTTAATACAGGTCCCATTTCAGACAGGTTTGCTCTAATTAACTAATTGCGTCACTAAGTCTGCTACATTAAACAACTTGTTCTGGTGGTTCCTGTCTTTCTGCTTTTAAATTCTTTGTAACAGACTAATTGCTGTATATGTCACCTAATTTAACTTTCTAAAACTCTGAACTTTGCCTTTAGCCTGTGGTTACGTGTTTGTTTTGAATCCCTGAATAAACAGCAGCTATTTCCTTAAACACTATTAATTGGCTGGCAGTCGTAATGGAGGATTGGTGTTTTCTGTGATGTAAGAATAGAAGTTCCAAACATCATTTACATGCTTTTCATATTACAAAGATTTTAATGGTTATGCAATATATGAGTGTTTCACAGCGTTGTTTATGAGGATACAGTATAACATCTTTGTTTATTAATGTTCCGGTATTCATGAATACGACGTTTTGCCTTAGGCACTATCTTTCGAAACGTCGGGAACCACATATTCAACTATCAAGTGACCAATGCCCTCAGTGTAGTGGTTCTAGATAATGGTTTTCACTTAAACTTAACGTTAGAAATTCTTTCTTTTGAGAACTGTTTTGGATCAAAGCAGTTCTGCTCTTACATTTAAATATAATTAACTCAATGGAGCAGCCTCATTCTTGAGCAGCTAACAGTTTCTCAGCTAGTAAAGAAATTTCTGAATTTTAGATAAGTAGAATTGCTTTCTTCTACAATTTTTTCAGACAGTTAATTTGAATAACCTGCATATAAGGGGAGTCGGAGTGCCGGAGTCTGTAGAGAGAGTAGGCTACGAGCTGGATGATCTGGCCCTCGAAACCCGGCAGGGGCAGGGGATTTTTCTCTTCTTTGAACGTCCGAAACAGCGCTGGGAAACACACAGCCTTTTATTTAATGGGTAACGGGGCTCTCTCCCCGGTTAAAGCGACCGGAGCGTTAGGTTGGCCATTCATGTCCACCCAGTGACGTAAATAATAATGAGTGGACCTGTACCTCTGCTCTCCCTTTGTGTCTTCCTTGACAAGAACAGGGATAAAATATGTACAAACTCATTCTTACCTGCCCTACATAGTTGAAAACATATATTCCTTGTACAGCAGGTGGTCACCTGGTAAAAATATATCCACGGCAATTGCAAAGTATCCAGCGGGCACTACAGTACAGCGCACTCAGTCGGGAATTTTAACGCACGATCACAAGAGGAACTCACAACACAATCCAACACTAGTAGGACACACTTTTAACACTCCACCAAGATCAGACACCACTTGTGGCACACCACGTAAACAAATCACTCCAAACACTCCACCCTTATAAAGACAATAACTAGATTAATTACATTAAAATAAGAGGAACACAGAAATTCCTCGGTCGAACAGAACGCGACGCTGCCACTAAATCCTCTCTTTAGACTCGGTTCGCGGTTACCTGAGCGAGGCAACAACAACCGGTGCCATCTTGTGTTACGTTAACGTCACAAGTTGTCCGCCAATGAGAAACCATTAGGCGGTGGCCCAGGAATTCGTAGACCTCCTATTACCCCTTCACCCTCCCACACACAGACACACACACACACACACACACACAGAGCAAGAAAACCGGCTTCGGACACCTCGGGCATTTTTTTACTATTACACACCTCAGAAAAACGATACATTGTACAGTCCCTGGCCAAATTGATAGTTTGGTTGTTCGGTCTTCATTACACACTTCTGAACATCAGACTGGAACAGGCTAGTGATTGCATGCCAGGCTATACTTGAGGCTATCACTAAGAATTAATCGTAGAAGCGGTTTATAGACACAGTTGATAAATCCCTTTCAATTACTGTTTTCGGATATACAATTACAGTACATATATTAAGTTTTATTCTGATTGCTTTCTACATTTCAGGTCCTACATAAATCAGAAAAACTGGAGATACATTGGATGTGTTGATATAAATATATAATTGTCTGCTTGTTTTTATGTTTTTTTCCCCGATTCTTGTATTACGTACTGTAAGTTCTCACTTTGATTTTATCTTCCTGTAAATCTACTCTGACAGCTTTTGCTTGCTGTACACTAGTGACGTTGAAATGATTCTAGTACATTTCATACTAAGTATCTTGTAATATCATCGAATGACCACGTCTTGCACTTAATTTTGTCCTTTCATTGTTCAGATTGTGATTAATCACTGGAATACCATGCAACAGGCCCCAGTGGTTGCAAATTTCCCTTTAGTATCCATTTCTAAATTACTAGCATAAAGCGCATGTTTACGAAGTTGACCCCAACAATAAATACAGGTAGGACCTTAAACAAGGTGGTTAACCGCAAAACAACTTGATGTGTGGCTGCCTCATTGTAAATTTGTGTTCATTAATCTTACAGGGCAGTTTAGAATTTAAAATGAAAAATAATATACACTAAAAAAAATGTTGTTTTTATACTACAGGAGTGGTTTATGATATCGTAATGTTTTTCAGCTTGTGTCTACCCAAAAATGTATAAGCTCATTTAGCACTAACTACCAACTATTTATTATTATTATGTTCGGTTTATTCTTTTTTTATTTGGACTACTCACCGAATAATCCTGGGTTGTCACAGTGATATCCTCTCTGCCAAAATGCACAATATTTACCAATCTTTTGTGTTATTAAATCACCTACATTTAACTTTGTTAGAATATCTACTTAGATAATTAAATACTAATATTCAGGTCGAGCGAATGTTTGGGGGTTACAGCGATTTGATAAGCACTGAGTATGCTAAAGATCTTTATGGTAATAGATATCTTAAACTTAGGCGTGGATGAGAGGGCTTGGTCTCGATTTAATTGGCTGAGGGCAGGAGCTGACATTAAAGAAAGAGTAAAGCTATACCTCTACTCTCCATCTGTGACTTTGTGGCAGGTTATAAGGTGAAATTCTAAATTACAGGGCAGAAAATAGTGGCAGGCTCTTGTGAACCCGATAATGAATTGCCAGATTCTATAAAACTCAGCGAATTCTTGACTAAATGAGGGACAGTAAATTTTGTTAAATGTGTGTCTTCCGCGCTTTGTCGGCATATTGATATATCTGAGAGACTGTTAACTGTTCAAAAAGTGCTGTGATCGGTGATTTAGTTCATAGATATGTGAAACAGGGTTAATTGTTATTGGGGAGGTGTTCTTGTTGAACGTCAAATAACGTGTGCAAAAATCGATGTATTTGTTTTTTTGTTGCCCGAAAGAAACTAAGGACAAAGTTATGATATAAGGGCTCAGGAGCTCTGAACGGGGGGAGGGGGTTACATCGAATATCTTTTTCCGAATTCCATTTTGAATCTAGCTGCTTAGTATAAATTTCATTCCGTGCAGGCCAAATAGAACTTCAACATTTCAAAACCAGCTTATCCACAAGAATTCTGTGTATAACATAACATACAAAATGTACTAGAAGGTAAAGGTAAAGATCACCGCATGATAAGCCTACGCTGGCACAGAGAAGAGGCGGAGGTATATTTTCAGTCCATTCACAAACTCGGCGCTAGAAGAGAAAGGATCAGGTACCGGCGGATTTACCCCAGGGGAAGACTGGTATCAATTGTGGGGGACGCTATCCATGTGACACATATAACACATAATATGAAAATAATGTAAAGCCTTATCTTATGCAGTGAGTGATTATTTTTACAAAAAACCGTAGCTGTATGAATGTTTTCACATATAGCTGCATGCTTAGGCCGCTTTAGCCTGGCGTCCAGTATTATTTGATAAGATGGTGGGTAGCCTTTGCACTGGTCTGTACTTCTGTGTCCCTTACCTCGAATCGAACACCCATTATCCTGCCTCTAACTATCCCGTCTCATGTCCGTAAAAATTAGATTTTTCGTCCGGAGAAGGGGTTCTGGGTTTGAAACTTGTAGTTCAAATATGCATAGAAATGTAATTTAAGGTGACTTTTATCCATGTGAACATTTCTGAATACAGAAATATTTCAACCGGGTGTTTTGCTTAGGCTGCAGTCATTTCAAAATTAGTATCGAGTTTCAAAATCTAATACACGAGTAATTACAAGTTTATGACACACCCAGTAAGTCGGTACGATATTTCATGTTATTCACCCCGTGCATTTTCTTACATACCATATTTGAACCAACAAAATGCACTAATTAAAATAGAGTAAAACATCACAAAACACACTGCATGTTAGGTGCCAAATCCTACATGTTCCGGCACCAAGGTGCCATCTTCAGGAAGTTTATTAACAGCCAATTTTCCTAAGTCCAACACATACTTAAGGTGCTAGACGCCCTCACTTTCATCATACAAATTAAAAGTATTAAATTACTATAATTCTAGATTACACATATTAGCAAGTACAAGTTCATATTGCTGTAAAAACTACATCACACAGTAATGAGCCTCTCCTGTTACAAGTTTGCAGTTGTTTATATTTTCTGGATTGTGAATACGAACATCTGTGACAATATATGTTTCGCAGGGATCTCGCCCGGCTGAAGCTAATGGCGTACCTCGTGTCAGAATCTGTTAACAATCAAGATGGTGCATATTTCTGTGAAACACGAAGCAGTTATTTGATTCTAAGAGCGAGCACATAGAGATGCGAGGACCGGTGGACCGTTTGGTGCTAACGAACGTGGAAGGTGAAAGGAAGTAAGGAAGAAACAATTAAATTTCTCTTCCATTTACACACACACAAAAGCTCTTGTGGCCATCCAAGGCGTTACTGAATACCCTGATTGTATTCGGCGGTGCTTACACAAATTCCAGTCATTTAACTGAAGATAATCGAGTCATTTATTTCAACCGTAACTAACAAAGACCTGTGTGCATTTTGCTACTGTACGAAAATACACTGTAATGTATCTTCTGTCATCGTTGTCCATATTAACTTCTAGCTCATGTTTTCATACTAAAAGCCCTATATATCTGCACCCGACGGTACCCCGACCCCTAAAACTACTTCAACTTCAGGAACGTGTTTTGATGGCCCCAGGTACATGCACGTGGTCACGCACGAGCAAAGTTTTAGTATCTCTTACGCCCAGAACGTGGCGGACATAAAGGACACGTGGCGCAACCGTTAAATTCAACGGACCTGAACTCATGGATTTCCGCCAATAGAGAATTCTATAGATTCTATGCATGAGAGAATCTGTGGCATTGAAGGGTCATTTCGGAGAGACATTTTCATAACTTGAACAGCTAGTCTAATAAAGGAAGATCGAGAGATTCTATAGAGATTTCACTTAACTCCATATAGCACAGGGACCGCGGTCGCACAGTGGTTAAGATACCATGCTACAAATAGGAAGGTCGCTGGTTCGATCCCAGCTGGTGTCGTAAAATCCTTCCGATCGCACTGTGTCCCTGGGGTCGACTCAGCCTCTAACAGAAATGAGTACCAGGAGTATTTCCTCGGGGTAAAGGTGGCCTGTGCGTAAGGCTGACAACCTTACCACCTTCCTGTGCCGTTGTCATGAAATCTGGGAACCTTAACTTCCTGGAACTCTCTGGGCCACTCCAGGCCTGTAACGAAACTGCTATACCTTTACCATATAACACAATGTCAGTACATGTACCAATTGCATTAACAGGAAATTCCTCTGCATTTTGCTCACAGTATGTTTTCACGTGTTCCACCTCACGCTGAGAATGAATACTGGCTTTGTTCTACACAACAGCAGATTGGTCCTTTTAATGGAAAATCCTTGTATTTCCTGCACGATAAAAATTCATTCTCTTTAGTATGGCTTATATATAACTTGTGCTCACAATAACAGTCTGTTATTTAAATCAGCAGTACGCAACATTTCTGTACAAAGACCCCAGTTTGTTGCAACTTGTCGTAGGTCGCATTGATCTCTTGTACTCTTTCTACTACAATTTATTTCCCTGTAAATCAGTATTATTTGACGGCATTAGTAGAAAATAACTTTAGATAAAAATACACGTCAGGACAATTTTTAGCCGACTTTCTGTAAAATACGCATGATAAATTTTGAGTTATTTCACAAGTCACAGTCTTTTCGAGACACCAAGACAGCCGCCTTCGAACCGTGTGTTTTACACCTGTTATAAATTATTAAAATGCATGTACCTTACGAGCTATGATCTAATCAGATTACAAGATACAGGTCCACACATTTCGGCCATTATTTTCATCATCGGGCTTTCATTAGAAAATGTAGAAGAATGGTTAGTGGTCTGTTGTGTTGAAAACAAATTGGAGTGTTTATTTCTTCAAACATTTTATACTTTAACGTAGAAACTATGTGCACATCATATTATACCTTAAAAACATATCTGTGTAGACACATCTGAGATTTTATAGTAAAATATATTGTCATTTAAAGTAGTCGTGTGAAAATTATTATTATTAATATTGTTACTACTTACTGCAATAGAGTTTTCACTCGGTGGCAGTAGTCCCTACACTAGTAACAAAAAAGAATAAATATACACAAATGAAACCATACAAAAACAATATACAAACAATACAAAACACAGTAAATACAAGTACACATCTTACCAAAACACCCACACAATTGTCAAAACTCTCACACATTACAAAACCCAAACATACACACACCCACACATTACAAAACCCAAACATACACACACCCACATATTACAAAGTCCACACATACACACACCCACATATTACCAAACAAGATAAAACAACCACAGTAGAAGATAAACACCAAATAAAATATTCACAATACAATCAAATAACCTCATGGCATGTCTCATGAAAGTGCGACATTTTATTGTGTCTGTAGTGCTTCTCGATACTGGCGTATAAAGGGAACGAATGGGGGAATAAGCGCAACACACACACACACACACACATATATATATATATATATATATACATTGCTTAATTTTATGCACGTACACAGCTACTGGTCTCTTTCTTCTTGTTTTCACCTGTCAATATCTCTTAATATACTGTGTCCATGGTATGATTTTTGTTGAATAATGAATTTTGAACGTGAAGAAGAAAACATTCGTGGCTTATCAGATATTTTCCTTGAGGTACTGAGTAAAACTACGATAAATTTGCCATGATAGCTGCACGTAGTTTCTCGGACGAAATCCGAACTGCATATTTCCTTATAAGTCAAACATAAATTGTTCATTCTTAAAATGAGTACATACTTATCTAGGTCATACTTTGCACATTGTACTGAACTTCATTTTGTAACTGGTTGACTCTCCCAGTCGCTTCAAGGGAACATGCCGGGAATGCATCGTAGAATACGCTACGACCTGTTTAAAATACATACTTTTTATCCTGCTGTGATTAATAGCAGCAGCAACAAAGTGGTGTAAGCCAGTATAGACATGTTCTGTCTCCAGATGTGGTTTTTTCCTCCTCCTGATGTTACCTTGAATATTTTCAGTAGGTGAAATGCCCCTGACTGCGAGTACGAGATGTGCAGTGTCCGTCTACTTGTGGGGTTGCCCCTTCGTAGTATTCTAATACAGGTTATTCGAAATAATTGTCGGGGTTTTAACAACTTGTCATACTCGTTCTGCAGATGCAACACCATGTGATTTTTTTCTATGGTGTTAGGTCAAGGATCAGGTTTATGTTCCTCCTCTTCCCCCATGTATCCCGGAACTGAAGGTATGAATCAGAACCGACATTGAAACCGTCACCGCTGTCATGCTACAAACAGTTTGGAACGAACTCGATTATCGTGTTGATGTTTGTAGAATCACAAAGGGTGCATATGTAGAGCACCTATAAGGCATGTAACAAAAACTTGAAGTGTTGTTCTATTAAATAAAAAAACGTATACTTCTATCTCAAGTGTATTGTGTATGACACGTTGTTAAAACCCCGACAATCATTTCGAATAACCCTGTATAACTGGACCTCATACATTGTGTGAAGTTCAAAAACCACACTAATTAGTAAGAGAATGGCCATTAACTGAAGCAGAAACGTGATATCTGTGGCGAGATACAAATCGTAAGTTACGTCAGACAAATAATACAGCGTGTAGCGATCCAACCCCACTTTTCTTGAATGCGTACGGCAAGGAGGAGTGTAAAGCTTCACTTTAAGATTAGAGTCCCAGGATAGAAAATTTTTCTTTTCAAATCCAGTACTCTCAGAATACAAGCCAAAAATATTACCTCTGGGCTAACCGGCATGGTTATGTCCTAATATTCCCATTGGTTCAGGTTTCAATATTCCAAATTTTTAAATCTTAAACAAAAAGTTCACGCCAAGAAAACTAAAGAAAAAACCCTCTCTTTCTCATCTAATTCAGCAATTAGCAGATTAACATTTTAAAGTAAACTACGGCCACTTCCTTACACCAGGGGTGAACAAATTTTCAAAAAATATATATATATATTATTTTTTATTTATTTATTTTTTTTATAAATCAGCGATCAAGATACAAACTTACCCTATGAGATAATGTGCGGACTAAAGGAAAGCTTTGCAATCCTCAGGGTGGTGGTGAGAGGTCGCGCCCAGCGGCTTGACCTCGGCTATCTAAAGTAGATCGGAGGGCCGAGTTCGCTTTAGTCTTCTGGGTTGGTTGGCATCCAGGAGCTGT
>Ga0123352_10015337_pt1 | contig 12199 bp, 6 predicted proteins | sample TergutLab28metaG_FD_89700 | JGI IMG/M metagenome (GOLD analysis project Ga0123352, IMG submission 89700) | Labiotermes labralis P1 segment gut microbial communities from Petit-Saut dam, French Guiana - Lab288 P1 | ecosystem: Host-associated > Arthropoda: Insects > Digestive system > Gut ... | reverse complement strand
TACTCTTCCATGACCGCGGCACTAGAAGGGGGTGAGTGGTCAGCAGCACGACCCGGCCGCACTTTACCCCCGGGAAAGACCCGGTACCCATTTTACAGGAGGCTGGGTGGGCCCCAGGGCCGGTCTGGACGGGCGGAAAATCTCGTCCCCACCGGGATTCGATCCCGGAGCGTCCAGCCCGTAGCTGAGTCGCTATACCGACTGAGCTACCCGGCCTACATGGAATATATAAATGGTGTGTATAAATAAATAAATATATATAAAGGTAAAAGATAAAGTAATCCCGTTACAGGTCCGGTGTGGCCCAGAGGGTGGGTAGAGGTATAGCTCTACTCTTCCATGACCGCGGCACTAGAAGGAGGTGAGTGGTCAGCAGCCGGCCCCGACCGCACTTTATCCCCGGGAAAAACCCGGTACACATTTCACAGGAGGCAAATTTCAAGAAATAGGATAATAAAAATTAAACAAGCTAGGCAATTTACATTTAACGTAACGTTGATTAGAAACGGGGGGGGGGGGGGCTCTTAATGAAGGGTCGGTTTTTCGACATTCGGCTGACCGAATGTTCACTATATATAGCTTATGTTTGCTCGGATGAGCAGGAAATACTTGACCTTTTAACGAACTCAAATATTCATTGTTGTGTTCACAGAGAGACCACATTTCGATCCTCTGCTGAGCCAAAATCAAATCCACACCGTCACACTCCTTGTTTGTAAATCGTGTAGATCAGCTTTAATATTCTCCCGTCTACTCCTAGGACTTCCAGTTGTCTTTTTTCCTCCATCTTTCGCAAAACAAATTTCAAACACCTGTATCACCCTTCCCATATTATGTTCCAAGCCTTGTTAACCTCATTTACACCGATTTTATCATCGCCGTTGGCTAATGTCCTTTTGTAGTTGTGGTCAGCATCCTGCTGCTTCTTCTTAGATTCAAATATTCCCCTCTTGCCCCTCTGCTCAGACGCTTGTAATATAATTTTTTGCTTAATATTAAAGACCTGTGTTCCGACTCCGGGCTGGAACAAGCGATTTTTGTGTTCTCCAAGAGTTCGAGACCACCTTTTATGTCCACACATCTGTCTATTCAAGGTGGCTGGAGCTCTTTCCTGTAATGTACAATGGTAAGTAGGTTTTCACCCTTTTTATAAGCCACGCAGGCCCTTGGGCTGAGTGGAGGTATAGCTCTACCCTTTCTAGGACCTCGGCACTAGACGGGGGGGGGGGAGGTCAGCCCCACGCCCCGGCCGCCTGTACCCCAGGGAAAGACCCGGTACCCATTGTACAGGAGCCTGGGTGGTCTCCAGGGCCGGTGTGGACGGGCGGAAAATCTCGTCTCCACCGGGATTCGATCCCGGACCGTCCAGCCCGTAGTCAGTCGCTACACCGACTAAGCCACCCGGCTCACAGTTTACAATGGTTAAGTTCGTAAATCTGACCTCTCACCTCTATCTAGTGCTGGCTTTAAAAATAAGTGCAGTTTTTCCTCCACTCCTCAGGCAACTACATGACGTAAAGAGCGATAATTTTACTTCCTCCACATCAAATATCTTCACTAGTCTTGATCTGTAGTTAAAGTCCAGTTATTGTAAACAGCTCTATTTGTACCATCAAATTGCAGCTTTGTGATGGTGAGGGGGTGATGTGGTGGCGGGGGTGCGGCTACGAACTTGGCGTAGGTTTCGCCTAAGAGGTGATTAAACATGGTGGTTGCACTTTCTGAGCTTCTAAGCGCCCTGACATGCAAGGTGGAAGGGCTGTAGATCGCGCAGTAACCAGCGGAGTGATTTTCGTGGTATATAGAAAAGGCGCTCTGCGACACTAGCAGTTTTGATGTATGTAATTCATAATGCAATTCGCGTTGTTTACAGGGTGTTTCAGGAGGAAAGGTCAACACCTTGGAAGTGATAGTATCTGTCATTGTGAGAGAAAAAGTTCATACGAGCATGTGTCTAATGCAAAATCGTTATGAATGGTAATGAAGAAAGATAAATTACTTACTGTTAGTTTAATTTTAATTTAAAGCCTAAATGACAAATTTATCACGCAGAAATGACAGATTTGTCACAGCTCATTATAAATTTTCGAAAATCCCACCGCCACCCTCAATGCCCTTTGAAACTCGTAGGCGAAGATCGCGAGTTGTTCGTCTGAATTGATCTACTCGTTTCTTTGTGCCCGCAGCTTGGTCCAAAAAGACAGTATCTCGTGCACCCATCCATCTTTCATAAACTTCGCTCTTTCTCTAACCTCACAAATAAAAATGTAACGGAATTAGATCCGGAAATTCGAACAGCTCTGTGTCGGTAACCATTCAGAATTAGGTACATGTATATTATGTCTATTATGAACTTTTGTCTCACAATGACCGATACTATCACTTTCCAAAATATTGACCTGTCCTTCTGAACCACTCTGTATTTCCGTGGTGTCGCTGACAATATTCTCTTGTTTTTAGTTTAACAGGGAAGAGAAACCATGAAAAGTGTAAATTGTATAGTAAACAACATCCTACCACGACGGACGGAAAGTCGCAAGACAAACGTTGCACAAACCTTCGTTGTATTCAATAAATGGTCATGGTTTATAGCTAACGAAAATATTAACTGTATTGGTGTTACTAAAGGTGTGGCAGTGCGTGACATAGAGATGAGTGGAAGAATGGAGATGTGGCAGTACACAGTCCTATCCTCGGCACTAGATGAGGTTGAGTGTTCTGTTTCTCGCCCCGACTGATTTACCTCCAGGTTAAGAAAAACCAGTACCAACTGAATACGAGGTCTGGTGAGCCTTATAGCCGCTCTTGAGAATATGGAGAGCGGAAAATTCTCTTGTTCCTCCTGAGAATCGACATATGATTCCTCGAATGACATCCCTTATCCTAGTCCATCTACCGATTGAACTATCCCAGCTCTACTACTACTACTACTACTACTGCTGCTGCTAATGCTACTGTTCCTCCTCCTCCTCCTCCTACTACTACTACTGCTACTACTACTAGTACTATTACCACCACCACCACCAATAATAATAATAAACAGCAACAAAACAAATTCTCGCTATTGTGATATTATTACCGTCGTAAAAGGAAAGTCACGAAATTATCCAAGTACGCAGAAATTACGGGACGGGTGACAAGCAGGTACGAGTTTTGAGATATGGGGATTTTATGGTGGTGACTGAAGATCGTTTTCTTCTGGGATATGACGCCGTGTAGTCGGTACAAATATACTGACGGTTCATAGGCAATTATTAGCACGATCTTTCCTGATGAAACAGCCCTTCAGAAGTTTGGTTCGTTAAACCTGATAAGAAGAGAGGTTGTTGGGAGGTTGATAAGGAAGGTAAACTCCGCTTTGTGAGCCTCAGTCCCATTATGGCTTACGGTCAGCTCACGGTCAAGTCACGGTTAGGGACAATATCTTAGCCTGAATCTCGATACACTTCTTGTCATTACTGCAGTCATGCACACGTGGCGGGGAGCACAAGAGAGCGCGGGTTTTCTTAGAAATAATATCTGACGCAAAAGTAAAGCGACTACCGCCAAATTATGTTTCTGAACATGTTTCAAACAAAATAAATTGTGCATGAGTGCCATGAGAGCGTTCAGTGAGAAACTTGTAACCAAATTCCTTATCATGAGTTCAATTTGAGCTGAGTGTGAGAGCATTCACTGTATGAAGAGGTTCTTAAGCAACACGTCAGGAAAGCATGTGGGGAATTTGAGTTACATTTCTACGCATACTTAACCTGGTCAGTAGAGAGGTTTATGGTCAGGTCTGGGGTTCCGCCCCTTAAGTCCCGCAGAAACAGTTCCCCGTACACATTGAATAGAAAACTGTGTGTGTCACAGATCCGAAACTGGCACTTCCCTTAGCCAGAATTTCAGATACGATGTTTCTCTCGTGATTCCGTAGCCTCGTCTGTGTACCAACTGAACTATCCCAGTAAAGATAGAGAGTTAGTCGAGAAGGGTGTAGAGTGGATTAATCTGGCTTATGATAGGTACCAGATGAGAGATCTTGTGGTTGCGTGGATGAATATCAGGATTCCATGAATGGCGGGGAATTTTCTTAGTTGATTGAGCAGCTATTACTTTGTGAATGCAATTCCTAAGTGTAGACTTACATAAACATGCTTAAGACTTGTGTTTGTAAAAGAAATGTTACGAATTTTAATGAAAACGCAAATGAGAAGTTAAAGCGTCTCTCCTCTCCCCCATCTCATAAATATCTGTGCGTTGGAGAATGTTGATACATTTTTGTATAAGTTTGGTGTCGATGTGTGTGGGGTGGTGGGACAGGTTTTAGTCATGTACTTCCTCTACCGCTCGGACAACGATTTTTCAAATCCTACAAGAGGTGTGGACGTATGTCAGTAATTTCTTGTTTGTTTCTGTCATTGTAGGATAAGAGGTCTTGCGACGGGCCAATCCTTCTTCCAAGAAATCCTAGAACATATCCATACAAAAAAAAAAAATAAGGAAAACCCCAAGAAACTTGAAGCCATGGGCACATTGGCCCGTGGCACCATAGAGAAAGGCCCTCCTGGCAAAGCGAGGTTAGCAGTCCTCCGACGTAAAACCAACACTATGTTATTGGTTTATTTATTTAACGGGTTATTTGAAGCCACTGACGGTTGCTGTCACTAATAACGTCTAATGGTCAGATGATTAATGTGTGGTGAATTCTAAAGGCACTGGAAGTGGTCGTGACCTAATTTATGTAATTTTATAGTAGTAGTCTGGAAGGATTTAATCTTTTATTGCCTGTATTCGCATTATTAGCTATGTAACAGACATTTTTATTATATCCTGCAGCGTACCCACGCGGTGATGCTGAACCCTCCTAGGATTCCTGTAAGACACTGATTTTGACGTCACATTCCGAGAAGCGTTTTCAATTTAGAACAGGATAGCAAACTGTTTCTTTGAAAGGAAAATCTAGTAAATCTGAGTATAGCAGTGGACCAAATTCTGTGCTCACTCTTCAAAAAATGGAGGTTTTATTTTCAACCAACGGGTCAATATCTAATCAAGCCCATGCAGTTTCGTATTCCGTAGGTAGCTTTTCCAGGGAGGTAATGTGACCGCGGTATGAGGATGACAAACTTTCTCTGTCCAGCCTCGAGGCTAAAGATGTTTAGGTGTCTTCAGTGCATATGTTGCTGATAAGAACAGCTACTCTCTCTTCTTTATTATCTTTGCTTCAGCGAATTGAGAAGTACTGAGAATACACAGAACTTCTCTAAACTGGAATTTGGAAGTGAGAGAGACCCATGTAGTCATATAATTTGTACTGTGTATAAATAGTTCAGTAAACGGATAGATTTTAAGTTCCAAAGGCAGAAAATTAGGCTGAATTACTGTCTTCTAAGGTAGAAGGCGGTGTAGTTTTGTATATAGATATGTACCTTCATCCCCACTTACGTTGGAGAAAATGCGTTTCTCCGAAACAGAGATCTTATTCGCGGAAGTATACGGCGTTACATCACAATAAATTGTAATATTGATGAAATACATATTTAAAGTTTTGTTGACCGTGCATCGTGATATATCCGTAAAATATGAACCAAAAAGATGCACTACTTTCTATTAATTTATTTCAGTAATAAGCCTCTACATGTTTCGAGCAAGCTTGCTACTCATCATCAGGAGGATCAACTCTGTATAAACAGCAATTGGTATAGACACGCCTATACCAATTGCTGTTTATACAGAGTTGATCCTCCTGATGATGAGTAGCAAGCTTGCTCGAAACATGTAGAGACTTATTACTGAAATAAATTAATAGAAAGTAGTGCATCTTTTTGGTTCATATTATACGGAAATATATATTATCAATGATTAACTGATTTTGTTGTATGGGGCCTTTGTTTTGTGCCCTTTGTTTTGTGCCCTTTGCTTTGTGCCCTTTGTTTTGTGCCCTTTTTTATATCACGAATTTATTTTGTCTTGAAATATAAAAATAAAACGAATATAGTACTGAACCTCACGGGAAGGTAATTCCTTGAAGACCGAAGTGTAGATAGAAGTATAATATTTTCTGTAGCTTAAAGATGCAAATAAGAGGAATGTAAGTTGGAACCGTCTTGTTCAGGTCCACTTTCTGGTTTGTGTAAACACAGTCAGTAATTATCTTTTGGGTTCCACAAATGAAAGCGAACTGCCCAATTCTCAAACTGCTGGACTCTTCTCCGTGGAGATAGCTTTTTTGTCCTTGCACGGTTTCTTTTTACCCTGCAGATATCGACTAAAGTATGATCGTGTCATTTCTGGCAATCGATACCTGAATGACCGTATATTTTACTGGCCACTATAACAGCTGCTGTTCCAAAATTACGTTTCTGGTGGAAGGTAGAATGTGGCGAAGAAGATGTGTTCTTGAGCTGACACATAAACAAGCCTATGATAGTTAATAGAAAGCATGATTTTTCTACAACCGACTGTATGCCTATCGTAAGGTAAATTATACGTCAGATCATTAATGAAATTTCTGGGATATTAATTTAGTTTCTGTGCTTGGTGTAATGACGTTGGTATTTGAAATTATTTGGCGTTGGCTATTAGGATGGTCAGTAAATAATGATCTGTAAACAAAGTGGAAGGTTGCGTTCATGACCCAATGCAAGGTATGATACTGGAATTTGCCTGGAGGAACTAAGAAGTATCTTGGAAACCTCAGCCAGTATTTGCAGTCGTGGCCTGTCTAATTTCAAGCAGGAGTGCTGAAGCACTTGAATGCGGCCTTGGGTCCGATATAGTAGGAGGAGGCCTATATGAAAATTTGACCCCGTGATTAATTAACCACAAGATCTTGAAGACGTAGGTGAATGGAGGTGTAGTTCCACACTTTCTTAATTCGCAATTACTTCGAAGTGAGTGAGAGCTTCACATACCGTTTGCTTTACTTCGGGAAGAAATGGCGATGTTACCCACTGCAGATGGTCTGACGTCTTCGGGAAAAAGAATATTCCTTTTCTTTTGTCGGAAATCGAACCACAATTCTTTGATCGTCGAGCCCGTAGCTTTGTCACCCTACCGAGAGGCAATAGTCTTCCAAAATCGTCATTCCTGGATCATCAGTAATTACAATTAAAATGAACTTGATGTGTATAATTTTGAAATTTTGAAAGACTATACATTTCTTGCTGATATTCTATCAAATAAACATGAATTAAGACCAGAGATCGAAAAAAAGAATTAAGAATGCAAATAGAGCATATTATGCATTCCCTTTAGTAAAGAACCAAAAAGGACTCTGACAAAAAAAATGAAAGTCTATAAGACATTAAAAAGTCCAGTGGCAACATATGGAGCAGAATCTTCGATATTCCATGAAGATATTGCTAACAGCTGGCTGCTTTTAAAAGATGTTTTTTAAAAAGAATATTTGGGGGATTAATCTAAGTGAAAATTGGAGAAAACGATATAATAAAGAATTAATACAGCTGTTTGGAGATTTAGATATACTTTCATTTGTCGGAGTAAGTCGGTTGGAGTGGATTGGTCGTGTTAATAGAATGGATAGTAAAAGTAAAGTCAAGTGTTTAACAATAATCCTCAGGAAATTCGACTAAGTGGACAACCAAAAACAGATGGTGGAGTTGTGTACAAAGAGATTTTAATAAATGCAAATTAAAATATGGAAAGAGAAGTAAAATAACAGAGCTGTCTGGGGAAGTCCGTTAAGGAGGTGATGGTCCACATTGGACTGTAGTGCCATCTAAGAAGAAGAAGAAGAAGAAGAAAAGAAGAAAATAAAAAGAAGAAGAAGAGGCAGAAAAGAAGAGGAGGAGGAGGAGGAGGAGGAGGAGGAGGAGAAGAAGAAAAAGAAAAAGAAAAAGAAAAAGAAGAATAAGATCGGTAAAGGACAGCGACGATTGGTACAGCTTTGTTAAATGAAGACTATCAATCAGAACGCCTTTCGTTTTTGCCTTTAGGTGACTGTCACAACTGAAACCTAAGTATGTCCGTTTGCTAGTCCTTCTGTGGGGACCGAAGCGAATAATACAGTAACGTCTTTCAGGGAGTCGTTTGTGTGTGCCTCTGTCTTGTCGCGTAGCTTCAGCGGTCTTTTTGTATGTCGTCTTGTAACTGCGATATATTTCTGAGAAGTCTGTCAATGCGCGTCTTCTATATAACTATGTAAGCAGGCAATATGGCTAACAGCGCAAACAAGGAAAAAATGAAGTTACATTTTTTACATGATTATGGAACGCTCTGCATTTATAGGAATTAATATAATTACTCCGTAATCTATGCCCTTTAAAACGCGGTATGTTGGATTTACCACCTGCTTCAAATATATAAGAATTTGCAAAAAGAGTTTCTAAGTGATTTTTCGGAATGTAATGGGAGATGCCCGGGAAGGTTACTGTATTCTGGAATGATACGCCGTGTAGTTTGCCAGAATTTTATCGAAGTTTTTGAGGAAGTTTTAAATCCGTCAAACACTTCTTCCTTGAATTAATTGTTTATTTAATATGTAGTATGCGTCAATGAACCTTCGGGTTCCATAAAATGCTTTTATTTCTCAGCCGGCTAAGGACTTATCAGCTTCTCAAGAAGGATTCTGCTCCTTACAATTAGTTACATAGTAAGTCCAGCCTGGCTGTTTCCTCGGGTTAAGGCGCCCCTCACCGTCATCTAATGTCGAGGTTAGGAATAAGTGGAGCTATTCTTCCAGTCTACCACAGGCCTTCATGGCTCACACAAGGGCAACTTTATATAGAATAAGGTATATATATACCCTAATTCCAATCCCGGTGACCGTGCGGCTTAGTTTGTATGTTTGAAGCTCCTTCACCCCTGGCATCGGGGGTTCGAATTCCACTGAGGACAAGTTTTTGTTGTGTGTTGTATAGGTAGCGCTTCTGCGACGAGCCGAGCGCTCGTTCAGAGGAGCCCTACTGCTTTTGTGTGTGTGCGTGTGATATAGACACTTCAACAATGAGGCTGTCTAGGCCCGATTTTTGCTGTAGCGCAGTAGGAAAAAAAGATACATTGTAATTATGTTTATAGTTATTACGTATACTTGCCATACAGGAGGCCAAGGCCCACCCAGGGCTGTAGAGCCGATGATGATGATGATGCTAATGACACCATAGTTTTAGTAATTCTGCGTAATTCATCCCTTTATTATGATATTTACGACAGGAACACGAGGGATTTGGAAGCGATGGTGATTTGTTGTAGTTTGATGATCGATATTTCGGTAAAGAAAGCAGTAAGCTCAATATCGTTATAAGGATGCTGAAGTAGTATCGCAAGTCTTGGAAGGGTGACGTTTATCTCGATAGCATGGAAGAATTCAGTGTGTATATCATAGAGTACACAACTGGTGTGTATCGTAAAGACCAATCGGTTAATATTGGTTAGGGAAACAATCGCCGCTAGTTGTTAGTTTCAAAGGAAAGACTACATATACTACATGGGCGAAATACAGATCCTGTTAATATTAAGAGATATGGTACATATAGTTACCACTGCACTATAAGCAGTAGCTTCACTATCTTTTGTGTGACGTCACACAATCTGGCAGCTAGGTACAGATGTTTCGGTAAATCTGCTGTCTTCATCTGTAGGATAAATAGTTTTTGCCATTTATTGGACTCTAGCGGTCAGTTAACTGTATCATTTGGAGGGAGCTTCGCAGTGTCTATAGGGATAATGCTGGCATGAAAGTTTCTTCTCCAGCAGTGGTTGGATTCAGGCTTGCAGAAAGGAATGATCGAAAGAGAGTCAGCGGCAATCGAACCCACGACCCACAAATAAAAGGCGTGACGTCAAGCCAGTCCCGTAACACAGCGGCAGTCTACTTTACGTGACATTCATTGGCAAACAAAACACAAAGACAATGTGTACTCTACGTTTAGCAATGTCTCTCTTGGTTGCATCTCACGCATTCTAAGCATGACCTAACTACGTTTGCCGAAGGGGGGAAATAAATGTTGGTTATTTCCAAGCAAGCAGTTCTACTTCCGGAGTTCCGCAAAGCCATGAGATTGTGGGCGTCTGCTTAAGAGGCATCAATGTAGGTTTAGGCGAGTACAAGAAACTGATATCAGGTTGTATATAACCCAAAGGATTATGGGCGTTTTCACAAGAGTCAACCACTGAACCCTATCCTGTGCCAGTTGAATCCATTTCACACAATCCTACACTGTTTATGCAGCTGCTTTAATGCTGTCTATCCTTCCACATAACAAGAATTTCAAAATTCAAAAGAAACATTTCCGCCTGACTTTGCATACATAGCACAGTCTCACTGAACACCTTCAATTCATGTCCTCTTCATTTCTCGTCTGTCTGCATTTGGTCACCCTAGCATAACAAGAGCCAATCGTCGTGGCCCTGCGGTCTAAGGCGCGAGTCTGCAATGGTACGTCTGAAAATACAACTACAGCAGAACTCCACTAATTCGGACGCTGGTTTTCTGCATCGCCAATTATACGGATCGGCTTGGCCCTTCAGATGAATTTGTCGAGAATTCTACAAAACTAACTTGCCTTAAAATTACTGGTTATCGGGTCAAGTACAGTACAGTGTTATGTCTTCTAGAAAGGGTGGTCGAAATGTTTAGAGTCTGGTGCGTACTGTAAACAGTAACAACCGGCCATCAAACTGCCAATGCAGTCTATTTTCAAAGAAAAATCCAATTTTTTGAGCTCATGGTTCCGTGCATCTTAATTCATTATTAATAAAAACCCAACTAGATGCAATAGTATGCAGTCCACCCGGGTGGACACCCGAAAAATGTAGAGTGATTTAATTAGCACATCAACTAACGCACATACATAAAATTTTGTACATTAAAACATTTAAAATCTCTCCAACATGTTTCCATCCTAAGCTCATCTTGAGGGGGCTATATTGTTCCTTACTAAAGTCATATATTTAAAAACACTTACTGATTAATTTCCTTATATTAACTTGACGTTTAGCTGTTTAATTTCGCACATCTTGTTAAACCATATTGCTGCATTTGTTTTTATGTATGTGCATTAGTTGTTGTACTAATTAAACGACTCTACGAAATGCACGGTGCAACGATGAAGAAGTACAGTGATTTTACATTAAAATAAATCAGACTGCATACTGTTGCATCTAGTTGGATTTTTATTAATATTAAAAATCCAATTATCTGAATTTTCTGAATATCCGCCTGGCTCGTCATCCTAATTAATCCGGATAAATGCAGTTCTACTGCATTTACGTTTTCCAACCTACCACTCAAGTTCGAAGTGAATGTATCAGTTTCAGATATCTAGAGGCACTTGACTTTAAATTTAACCCTATATTATTTTTTCTGTGTATATTGTTAGCCATGGACATTGTAATAATATATTTAAAATCTATTTTACCATTTTTCCCCCCGTGGCGCTGCGACCCAACGCGGTTCATGGCCTCCTCATTCACGAGGTTTCTAGATCACACACAGCGACGCACCACAGTCGGTAGGACTCCTCTGGACGAGTGATCAGCTTGTCGCAGAGACCTCTACCTGACAACACACAACACTCACAACAGACAAACATCCATGCCCCGGTGGGATTCGAACCCACGATCTCAGCAGGCGAGCGACCGTAGACCTATGCCTTAGACCGCGCGGCCACTGGGACTGGCAATGTATCATTTACTGCCCAAAATGTTAAATATTAACTCCGTTTATATGCTTTGTGTATAAGGTAAAACAGTCCCATTACAGGCCCGAGGTGCCCAGAGGGTAGCAGGAAGTTAAGTTTGCCAGATTACGTGACAATCGGCCCAGAATGGTGGTAAGGTTGTCAGCCTTAAGCACCGTCCGCTTTTTACCCCCAAGAAATACTCCTGGTACTCATTTCTGTCAGAGGCTGAGTCACCCCAGGGCCATAGTGCTATCGGAAGGATTATGTCAATGAAAAATTCCAATAGCACCATCTGGAATCGAACCATCAACCTTCCAATTTGTAACACAGCACCTTAACCACTGTGCTACCGCTGTCCCAATTCTTTGTACAAAACTGCTACAAAAATAGCCGAAACATGTTGCAGTAGTCATCTCTACACGTGGAAAGTGATGTTCGTAATTCAATTTGAATGTGCTGGTAAAAAAGTTATTTAGATATTTCTACAATTGTAGGTTCACATATTTAGATATTTCTACAATTGTAGGTTCACATATTTAGATATTTCTACAATTGTAGGTTCACATATT
>Ga0123352_10015334_pt1 | contig 12200 bp, 7 predicted proteins | sample TergutLab28metaG_FD_89700 | JGI IMG/M metagenome (GOLD analysis project Ga0123352, IMG submission 89700) | Labiotermes labralis P1 segment gut microbial communities from Petit-Saut dam, French Guiana - Lab288 P1 | ecosystem: Host-associated > Arthropoda: Insects > Digestive system > Gut ... | reverse complement strand
TAAAAGTGAATTATACATAACATTCCAAAAGCCTGGGCCACAACAAGACCCCTGTGGACATCCTTTCTGGACTTCTTTTTCCGTCCTATAATTGTTTGCTGATAATGATGCTTTCCTATTACTGAAGTAACTTGCCGATGTGTGTGTGTGTTTGTGTGTGTGTGTGTGTGTGTGTGTGTGTTGGTGGTGGAATTACATATGCCGGCACATGTATCAACATTTCACCATAACCACACACCACTATATTGTATTTTATAATTTTAATAATTCATAACTTCAGCTAACACAACTTCAAGCCCCATTAGCACCGAAAAATGTCGGAATTTTTTAAATAAAAATGAACACTACTTATTTGTACATCTGTTGGAATAAATATAAGCATTAATTAACCAATATGCACGGTATGAACATGAAAATACTTTTTAAATTATCCATGTTCCGTGATCGGGTTCTGAACTAAAGTATCTCTTAACAATGATTTTATGGAGCTGGGTTTCATCTATGATTCAGAATATCCAGCCACACATTTTATCCAGGGTGTAATCATCGACACTGAGAATGTCTTCAAACACCTGGACCAAAAGTACAAAACACCTACAGATTTCCAGCAAGTTAATAATTAAAACATATTCAAAATCTCTATTATTCTTACATATTATATAAAATACAAACCTACATTCTACAACAACCAAAACAAAGGCAGACGACCACATCTTTGTAAATATTGTACCTAATTGCAGTGCAGCTGTTGGAATGTACTGTGATCGGCACTTGTCACACAGTAGGCTACAGTGTGACCAGCCTGTTGCAGAACAGCACACATTTAGTGACGCTAACATGTAGACAAATTCCCCCTCACCCGCCCACCTTTCATTCCGACATTATATGCCTGGTTCTTTTTACAGGACCACGTGATATACATAGTTAATGCATACAGCGTTCTACTTTCAGCGCTGCATCTACGCCAGTAAACGGAACTGATTATAATGCTGGTCGAATACACCGAAATATATTTCATAACACGTCTGTCATTACAGCACTAAACGCGTGCAAGCAACAAAAAACAGTCGTGTTTATTATTTCAATTCACATTACATTTGAAGGAACGTAAGAGAAGTGCATTTGTTCAGGTGCCTATATGTTAAATATTAAATACTGACTGATTCATAACAATTACTAACCACACAATTGTTGATAAACATTGGTCCAATGAATTTTTTATCTGACAGGCAACGATATTTAGAACCCCATGAAGAATAAAACCACGAACCTGCCAAGCCATGAACAAGCTGTTTGAATAATGTTACAGTATGGCTGACATCGTAATGCAGAGATTCTTCCATCCCTGGTTTCATTTCGACTTCTCGTTTCGCCTGTCGCCGCTCGGAAAGAACCAAGCGAAATACCTGGCCACTTTGCACGATATGACGAACTCGGTGATAAAGATAAGGAAAGACGGGTATCTACAGAAGAAGCTGAACACTCCGACGATAGCAGAGCGTAATGACATCGGTAAGGCACGTCTTTGTTAACACCGTCCGTCAGTTCAGGCGACGGCACTCCGACTGACTCTATTCGTCGAGAGAAATACACAAACACGGAGATTCGGAGACTTTCTGTATCGACATCCTCAGGTGAAAATGGGGGGAAAAAATTATTGTTGGTTGCACACATTACGTGCAATTCACCTGCATCGGTACTGATGATGACATTACTATACCACTGTCATTAAAGACCTATTTCCTACCGCATAGAGAAGTGGTCATTATTAACAAGACAGTCACTGTACGTATAAACGTAATATTGAGGCGCGTTCGCGCAACCACTGTTGCCGTGTAAAAGCAGTAAGTAATACATATTATGAGTGTGTATTTGTAGCCTTATGTATCTGGCATGCGAAGCGCATGCGCCATATTATATTGTAATCTGTGACCTGTCTGGCTCCACAATATTTTTCCCTATTACAACACAAACGGCGCGAATTTTGGGAAGAGTTACTGAAAATGAAATGTGTGTTTTGTTTGTTTCTCACTACAATTTTTGTATGAAACATTCCTCGTTCTAAAAAGAACTGAACGAGATATTATTATAAATGTGTATTGCTTTCATGTAAAGTAGTCGTTGTTGTTGTCAGATTTTAATGGAACTTGAAATTTCTCGACAGATTTTCGAAAAATACACCAAATGTCATGAAAATCCGTAGAGTGGGAGAAGAGTTGTTCCATTCAGACAGACAGACAGATACATGACGAACCTAATAGATGCTTTTCGCAATTTTGCCAACTCCCCTAAATACCAACCGGTTAAAGCTGTTTAGGCGAATTGTCGTTGATTATTTGCATTGTATAATGCATGTAAGACCGCCTCTGTGGTCTAGTGTTCAGAGTTTCTGGCTACAGATACAGAGGTCCCGGGTTCGATCCCCGGCGCTACCAGATTTTCTGAGTAGCAGTGGCTCTGGAACGGGGTTCACTCAGCCTCGTGAGGTCAATTGAGGAGCTACTTGAATGAAAAAAGTAGCGGCTCCAGGTCTAGAAAACAGAGAGCCGTTGCGCTGACCACGTAACACCCCTCTATCCGCAAAAGTTGGCACTAACTTTGCCGACGGGCGGCAGCCGCTCTGTCGGTATAGTTCGCGTGCGGACTGAGGCCACGGAGTTTAGTTTATAATGCATGTAAATACATTTGGTGGGAAAAGAAGCGATTCCCTTAATGGTTATACAGGTGGAAGACCACAGAAAGCATTCAAAATAGATGAAGTAAAGTGAGCAACCGTGTTGTTTCAGGCGCGAAGAGACGGTTGGCATTCCTGGACTTGCTCATAGAGGCTCACCAAGATGGCGCTAACATCAGCGACGAAGAGATCCGAGAAGAAGTGGACACCTTCATGTTTGAGGTTATATGCACTGTGCGAACCTTTCAGTGTTCCTTCGTAAAGCATTCTGACTGCTCTCTTGAAGAAGGCGTAACGTAGGCACTCCAGAATGTGCGACTGCATCATGTAGTCGCTCGGTTTTATGTCAGCATTCCGTTGCGGTCTGCGCTAAGCGCTGTCTCTATGCACGTACTGTGCAGCTATTGTCGGCGGCTTCTTTTCAGTAAGTTAGAATACATCGCTTCTGAAACTTACATGCAAAAAAAAAATTCTAGCCTTTTCGAAATGAAACTTGCAAAGTAACACATGCAACCGAAACCCAGCAATGTCACGTGTAATCAGTGGCGTACCGAGGAATTTTGCTCGGAGGGGGGGGGGGGTTCAACAAATTCAGTTGAGTACAGAGGACAGACAGAACGGGGATCTGGGGGCGTTAGCCCCTAGTCAGGGGTTCTGGAGGCAGCTGTAATTTGGTACAAGAAATTTCATTTCGTATATTAAAATTTCCTTACTTTTTTGGTACTTTAAGAATATTATGAAGACAATCAATTTATTTGTCATTGGTAATGTAAAACAATTGCGAACCTAGGCAGTTTTAGAATTTCACTGCCTTTTTTCCGAACATCTTGGGGTGTTGCCGTCCTAAATTCAGCAATTTTTAACAGTTTTCACAATCGGGTTGAGTTTGGCGCGATTTTGGAAGGCCTTCGGAATTTGAGGGGGGGGGGCCTTTGAACACCCACAAATCCCCTCCTCCTCGGTACGCCACTGCGTGTAATTAAAGTTACGCGAATCACGTTGTGCCCGTAACGTCAGCTATTCTAAATATCTTGCCACTGGGACGAAACATTGTTCAACCTGCCACAAAACGATGTCAAAAGTATGGGACAGCTACTTCCTATTTTTAGAGACGTTGTTTCTTACAAAGTTTATTCAAATCTGTGTGCCTGGAGAATTCTAAATTTTAGGCGTTCGATGTGAAGTTAAAATGCCTTATGCCGAAACTGTGTCTGTCCGTCCGCCCAACCGTCCCTTCAGTGATCTGTCGGATATTCATAAAATTTGTTGCAGGAGATCTTTATGAATGTTTTCGGGCAAACACGGGTTCACTGAAATTCGGCTCAATGACCGTTACATTATACTGAAGGCCGTAAACAGAATTTTGCCGCATTCTATACGTTTTCGTCAGATGTGGATAATCCTGGATCCAGATGTCCACAAAACTGTACTGACAAACTCGGCCTTCACGAAAATAGCCGCTGTCAGAGCACACTTTACGTACGGCCACAAATGAAGTTCAATCAAAACTTCTTCTCTCAGTTATTTTGCGCTTTGTGTGACATTCTGTACAACAGACCTGCACACAACGCTGTGACATTCTGTACAACAGACGTGCACACAACGCTGTGACATTCTGTACAACAGACCTGCACACAACGCTGTGACATTCTGTACAACAGACCTGCACACAACGCTGATGAATGCGTGATTTGCGTGAAAATCGCCGCAGGGAGGGCCGTACTTTGCTTATGGGGTAAAAGAAACAACATTTACACGTGCGCCATGAAACTGTACGATATTTTGACTGAAAAAAAGCCCTGATCAAAATCTGTGTACAACGTCGCGGAATACCAAGTGAGCAGCATTCTTCAATACGTAACTCTTGTCAAAGTGTCTGACGTTGTAAGCTGTTGACATTGGTACACTGCACACACATACACACACATACACACCACACACACACATACGCACACACACACCACACACACACACATACACACACACACACACTACACACACACGCTACACACAAACACACAAGAAGTATCAGCAAATTACCCACATTCCCTATATCGGTACCAATCACGCGATTTCACCTTCAGTTCCTCTTCGCAAAATATAGCTAGCCCGTACTGAACGAACAGTACTGGTAATCTAGAGTGACGCCCTCAACAAACTCTCAGTTTTATCCAAACTAAATACATTATACAAAATGAAGACCTCATTAGAAACCAAACAAATGCTTTATTAAACACTGGTCGACATGCACATGAACACAATACATGTGATCATCTACGCAACAAAGCACAAAGTGTGCACACGAAAAGTTAATTTTTTAAATACTGTCGCTCAAGAATTTAAAAAATACCGGAAACAAAACCAAGCGTACTCATACAGGTCACGTGATCCCGTTTAGAAATCGCATGACTGCAGTGTCCAAGTGTTGGTGCAGCAACAGCGATAGCACGTCTGTTGCATAAAACTGAGTGTCAAATGCCACAGGATAGGCTACGTGCAGCTCTGTATCCGATTCAGGAAGCAGGACGTCTTAATTACACACCACTGCATCAAGATGGAGGCGTCCGCACTTCTCTATTGCATTTTGGGCGGCACTTTCTTGGGACAGGCGACCCTTTCAATTGACCAGCCCGTTTTGCTGGCTATACAAGACTTGAATTCTTCCTTTGCTGGTCAATGCTCTGCCACTGTCTGACACTTTGCCGGACACGGGCGGTTGTGGCTACAGTTAGGTACATCCGCCATGTTTATGATGTGTGGACTGAAACAGTTCTCCATGCCCACCCCATGGAGGCACACAGGGGAAGCAGAGTTGCAGCGCCGTTCATTCTTTAACCTTGGTCCTAGATCGAAATGAATGGTCAACGTAACACTCCGGGTGTTTTACCCCCGGGGAAGAACCCAAATACGCATTTGAACAGGAGCTGGGTGGTCCTCTGAAACGGTCCGGATGATTTGGAGAGGACAAAATCACTTGTCCCCGCCGAGATTCGAACATTGTATAGTCCAGCCTGTATCCTAGTGGCTACACCGACTGCACTACGTGGGCTGTGCTACAAAACACATTTGACACTTGTCGGGTCGCTCAAGGTGCCGTCACTGAACTACTTACTTACTTACTTACTTACTTACTTACTTACTTACTTACTTACTCCATGGAGCAGTGTTCTTCTTAAAAAGCTAACCGGTTCTCAGTCAAGAAATTCCCAGCATTTCATAGAACCCGAAGGTTCATTACCGCATTCACAAATGCCCTCCACCTGTCCCTATCCTGAGCCAGCTCGATCCAGTCCACACCCCCACATCCCACTTTCTGAATATCCATCTTAATATAATTATACCATCTATGCCTGGGTCTCCCAAGTGGTCTCTTTCATTCAGATTTCCCAACCAAAATCCTGAACACGCCTCTCCTCTCCCCCATACGCGCTACGTGTCCCGCCCATCCCATTCTTCTTCATTTTATCAGTCGAACAATATTGGGTGAGGAGTACAGGTATACAAAATAGCAAATGCAGCATTGGAGGTGGAGGGTACTCCAGATGTGGAAAACGTAGGAAGATTGAAAACTTAACATTTCTCTTGTTACAGGGCCACGATACGACAACTTCAGGAATTTGCTTAACCCTGTGGGCTCTGGCAAAACATCCGGACGTACAGGTAGGCCACACTTCACTACCTCAATGTAAATTGTTCGGTCAAATTAAATGTGATACTAAGCGACACACTTCAACTTCACAGGCAAAGGCGGTACAAGAACAAAGGGCGATCTTCGGCGAAAGTGACCGCGTTGCGACCTACAAGGATCTTCAGGAAATGAAGTACTTAGAACAGATCATAAAGGAGACGCTGAGACTGTATCCGTCTGTTCCTACGTACGGACGGAAGCTATCAGAAAATCTGAAAGTCGGTGAGAAGACGCAACTTGCAATCTGGTAACGAATGTTAGCCTCATTAGTACAGGGCACGCGAGATTTGCGATCTTGGCAGCGGTATTCGTTAGAATTCGTGTCTTTTTGGATATGAAGCTGTCATTTGACGAGTGCTTCCCGACGTTTCGAAAGATAACAGTGAAGTCTTGGATCGCTTGATCATTGAAAATAATGTCACCACGATCCTTGGAAACTTCGGGAAGTTCCCACCCATAGACACAACCTCACAAATAGGAAGAACTGTATCCTAATTAGGCCAATACACGTTTCAATGAAATTCACAGCTTAATATAATTCTTAGAAACACGAAAATAGGCAAAGGAAGCTTTTATATTCTGCAGTTTAAATATTATTGCTAGGGATGTTGTTCAACTGGGGAAACCAAAGGCAGAACAAAGAAGTTGTCAACGTCCGTTCTATAACAAAGAATGATCTATTTCGGGTACGTACTTAAGTAGTCCGAAACTTTTATGGATATCTTGTGGAGCTGTTAGCAGAATACACGGGACAGCCCGCTTGTACAAGGACAACTACATGAAATTTCACTTGTGGCAATGAACAGACCCATGTTCCTCGTTGCAGGTGAATACGACATGCCAGCAGGAAGCAGTGTCATCGTCAATGCCTTCATGGTACACAGAAACCCGGAATATTTCCCGGATCCGGAGCGGTTTGACCCGGATCGCTTTCTGACACAGAACTGTAAAGACAGACATCCCTACTGCTACGTTCCATTCTCCGCTGGCTCCAGAAATTGCATAGGTAGATATAGGCTAAGTACTTTAAAGAACAGAGCGTCAATGACAACACAGACACTGCAAATGATGCGACATTTTTAAAGATATCACAGCGGTACTCCTGACGAATCAAGTCCTCTGTGACGTGACAGGTTGTCATGGGCGAGTAATTTAACGACACGGCGTCACATCTTGATAAACAGAACCTGTGTGAAAACCAGTTGTTACTCGTATATCTGGTAACAGACAAATCAAATTAAAATTACTTAATAATAAACTTACAGATCTTCCGTAAAACTACTTCAGACAATCGATACATTTACAATAGCCTCGACGTGCACAAAGGCAACAGAAAAGTAAATTCGCATTTCAGTTCAGCGCTTCTTCAGAAGCTCGCGTACATCCAATGCTGCAGAAATGGTCCTTTCAAGTAAAAAGACGCAAAGTTGTGCCCGTCCACGCGGTGAAGACACTTAACGGAGAGCAGAAGTACAGGCCGATACATTCTTAGCTTTACACTAATAGGGGTGGGTGATTAACTTCACGCCCCGGCCAACTCACCCCCGGGGAAGAACCCCGTTACCCATTGAACGGATCCCGTTTTGGTCCCAGAGCCGGTTACGGTGTTTTGGAGAAGAGAAAAATCTCTTGCCCGTGTCTGAAACCGAAAACCGGATCGTCCAGTCCGTACTGCAGTAACGGCACTTTATGGAAGTAATCGTACAATACTTCACCTCTTCTGTGCGGGTCTCAGAAAAAACAGCGATTACTTCCCTAAACAGCATTAACTGATTGGTCTTTAGGCGCGTTCGTAAAATTGCGAATAGTGACTATTAGGTCCGTCCGTCTGTCCGCATGGAATAACTCGGCTCCCACTGGACTATTTTCATGAAATTTGATGTTTGATTATTTTTCGAAAATCTGTCGAGAAAAAAATAGAAGTTTCATTAAAACATAACAAGAATAGCGGTGCTTGACATGATCAGCGCCACACAGTTATGGTGGCTAGCTGAATTCTTCACAGAATGAGAGAAATTTTGCAGACAGAAGTAGGATAGAAAATAAAATCCGCATTGAAGTTCAATGACAACTTTTCCTAAAATTGTACCGTTTATGAGATAATGTGGAAGAATATTGTGGAGCCAGACTGATCACATACGACAACATAACACGAGCATGTGCTTCGCATGCTGAATACCTAAAGCTACAAAAACATACTCTGAATACGTAATTCTTATCGTTTTTCCACGCCAACATTGGTTGCGCACAAGCGTTTCCATGTTACGTTATATGTGCATAGCCTGTATTATTTGTATCCACGAGGGAGATTATTTACTGCGCGATAGGCTGACAATCTCCAAAGGTAATTCAGCTTAATTTCCGTCTTCGATGTCGCCTGCTGCACACCTCGTATTTACGAGGGTTAGGAGGCTTGTCACGCCCTCGGTCTAGGAAGATTAGCGCCGAATTAACAGATTTGTTCTTACTTTCAGGACAAAGGTTTGCCATGCTGGAGATGAAGGCTGCAATATCTGCTATGCTAAGACACTACAAACTGTCACTGGAAGACCCTAACGAGACGCTTCAGTTCCTTCTGGTACTCATCATGAAATCGCTCAGTGGAACCAGACTGAAGCTAGAGCCCCGAACTTGATCAGCGCCAGGGCCTTAGAATTCTCCCTCCGCTCCACCTGCCGTATTCCAACGACTGGCATATTTGAAGAAACAGCGCATTTCTGTAAATATTAGTCACTTGTCCACCTCCCAGAGTTTGTCGGTAAATATCACACAGGTCAAAGGAATTGCCAGTGTCGTAAGAACGAATTACATTTACTCATTTAACCCTTTACAGCCCAGTGGTCACTATATGTACCGCCAGTTTAACATTCAGCAATTCTACGTTCAGCCCACACAGTGTGTTTATGTGTTTTGTGTGCATCTCAGAACAAACAGCGATTATTTTCCTATACAGCATTAACTGACTGGTTTTTTATAACCAAGCCGGAGCGTTTACTGTGCGGTACGGACTGGATCTTTAAATACAATTCAGATCAGCTGCCGTCTGTAAAGGGTTAGCAGTCCCTGCAGACAGCTGAACAGTAATCTGAATATCATTTCGTGCCCACTCTATGGGCTGTTGGCTGTACCGGCACTAGATAACAGATTCACAGCCAACAAAATGGGACGTTTCACAATTTCTTTATTTCTGTAAAACGGTCTACATGCTTGAGACGGTTTTTCTGTCCATCATCAGTAGCTCAGTGGGGGGTGTACACACGAGCTATTACTCAGGCAGAACATTTTGCATTTTCCGAAGAAAATATTTTATTATCTGTGCGTTTTAACATATCAATTTTAACCGCTTAGTTAACATAGAATTTTAACTGCAACACGATTAACTTTCCACTGTAACTTATACACACTGTTACTTGCAATTTGTTTTTAACTACGTCATTACAGTATGACAAATACCTGACGCTGTATGTGCAGTTTTGAGCTCCTGATGACGGACGGAAAAACCGTCTAACACGTAGAGCGTCTTACAGAAATAAATAAATTGTGAAACATTGCATCTTGTTGGTTGTACTCTGCGAATATATTAGCGATGCACGGACCTGTGAATGTTAAACTGGATAACAGGTTGGGGTCTTGAAATTGCGGAGACACAATAAAAAAAAACACATCTGAAACAAATATTTACTGAATAACGTAATATAGCGTGACAATTATGTGCAATTGCGTAACTGTAACAAGCACTTACAGAAATACACATTCTGTTATTCAACTACTAAATAGCTACTGTATGCCATTCTGTCCGTCTTGCTCACTGTCTTTGTAGGAAACGGTCGAACTGGGTTTTCTGTCGTCGCGTCTAAAAAGTTCACTGTCCAAACGACGGACTTGAGTTCTTACACCGTGTAAGGGCAATCTGTTCGGACGTTTCTGCGGAACGTATTGTCAGCGAGTTTTGAGGATCTCGCAGTGGTGTTTCGGAAACTGACTGCTGGCAGTTGCTGGTGTGTCAGTGTGAGTAGTTCCGACGTTTGGGAGAATCGTGTTGCATTAATCTTCAGGATCAAGGAGTTCTTGTACCGCTTAACCCTGAAGTCGAGTGCAATATGAACTTTCGGCAACACAACACCACCTCCCAGACGTCTGAGATAAATTAATTCGTCCTGAATATGCAGGGTGTAATTTCCGTTCCTAAGGAAAGTAGGAACCAACTTGTACCGCACGGTGTGAGAGCCCAGCAGACCGTCCTTGGAACAACATATGTTGAAACATTTAACCAGGTAATCTGAAAGTGTACAAGGTTGTGTCGGGTGTCTGCATTATCCTGAGACAGCACCATCTTGCATCAGTGACAGAACGGGTAATTGGGGCAGGCAGCGGCGCTCACCCCGGCAGGATACTGTCTGGCGGCGCTGTATCTCGGCACGGACGCTGCCGCTACGTGCGGTACATAGTGACTGCAGTAAGGGTAGTTGGGACACGAGATGGGATTCACCCCCGCAGGGTAGTTGTGGCTGGCGGCGACAGCATAAGGAACATAGGGCGAATAATGGACGGAACTGCAGTAAGGGTAGTTGGGACACAGATCTGGGTTCAAGCCTGCGGGGTACCTCTCGGCCTGGGCAACGATGACTACGGCCAGCACAACCTGCAGTACAAACCATCATCTCCATTAGGGTTGTCCACACGTCTCATTAAATGACGTTTTGTGCACAGCTAACCAACCAGTGGCACACCAACAATGTGGAAGGCACATTCAGTAAGGTAGTTTTCCTATCCCAGGGTCTCAAACAAGCGGCCTGCCAGTTCACTTCATACGGCTCCCTTCATGGACAGTATTTCTGTTAGAGGCAGACTGAGTGTCGAATATTTTTTTTAAATTAAAATCGCTTTCGCCATTTTCCTGAAAGCTCAGAAAGGTTTGCTACCCCTGGATGATTTACATCACACGCCAGCACAGAGAAATAATAATTTCATAATATTTTAGACTCCATAACCAACACGCGTTTCAATACTGTTACCAAAAGTATCATATATTCTTAATGGAACGGGTAACATTGGTGACTTAGGGAACTTCTTAATGAATGTGCGCCCTACTGTCGCTTGACTACTGGCCTAGTTTTAGATGTGACAGACTGAATAGTTCCACTGATGGAAGCCGTTCTTGAGAAGTTAACTGTCCTTCAATGACTCACAAAATCGTCGTCTTTTCTGCAACTGTTCAAAACAGTCCCTCACCTCACCATTCACTACACTCAGCCAGATCAATCGGCATGCCACTCTATTATGTATGACACATCTGTGTTTAATTTTAAAATATACTTTGAACATATCGCTTAGGCTTTCATTTTTTTTTGTGCTTCTTAGGTAGTAGATTTTCATTAAGGGACATTTATATGGTGTCAGTTGTCGGACAGCACACAGCAACACATTGTAGCATTACAAGAAACATACACCAACTTCTTTTTCTCTCAAATCATTATCGTGGTACCACAAGAACGGTCACTATGACAATCCGGCCAATTGAATCTGCAGTAAAAAAAAACCGTCCGCAGTACTTTATTTTCGCAATTATGAACGTTAAACCCCGCGAGGTGCACCTCGGAAATTAAACTTATGCTTTCCATTTATTTACTGAAATTAATCTGATTCATTTATTTTACCAACCACTGCACTTATATACATTTATATAATTTACACATTAAAACATTAAAAACGCTCCTACATTATTTATTAAAACCAACTAATTGCACATACTTGTCAAACCATTTAAAACCACATTATTGGATTAAAATGGATTTAAAATATCTCCTACATGTTTCAATCCCTCTATGGGATCATCCT
>Ga0123352_10015332_pt1 | contig 12201 bp, 10 predicted proteins | sample TergutLab28metaG_FD_89700 | JGI IMG/M metagenome (GOLD analysis project Ga0123352, IMG submission 89700) | Labiotermes labralis P1 segment gut microbial communities from Petit-Saut dam, French Guiana - Lab288 P1 | ecosystem: Host-associated > Arthropoda: Insects > Digestive system > Gut ... | reverse complement strand
TAGTATAGTGTCTTCTGTTGTCAATAAAGATGTTATCTATCAAGGTGGCTGAATTGTTGACTGTTCTCGTGGGGAAATACACAGTACTTATTAAATTATAGGTGCCTAACAAGTAATCTAGTTTTTTCTTTTCGTTATTAGTTGCATTCACGCCATTAATTTGAGAAGTTATAAAGATGTTACTGATAGTTCATGGAAAAGTAAGACTCTGCTTAGACGATCGAAGAAAACGCACATATTGGAAGCTTAATACAGACTACTGCCACCTGGTGGTGCTATCGTCACTCAAATGTTCACGTGGTTTCCACCACTCTGATCCATGGTTTCCACGGAAACTCCGTAGCCATGACAACTAAGTGTTAAGCTCCCATCGCTTACAAACCACGCGGATTATGTACGATATATTGCAATTGAAGTCGCACATAGTATGTGCTGAACGCCATTTTATGGTTTCGGAATTTTGGTGTAGCTACTACAATAGAAAGCAGCCGCGTTTTGCCTCCACAATCCGACCAATGCGAATGCGTTTTATTATAACCAATCACATATGAGATTTTCATAACGTTGTCCAATAACAGACGGTTTTATTTTATCCAATGAGAAAGTAGCGTCGTGTGACGTATAGCGAATTGGGTTTGACAGAATATCGGCTTCATTGTGCTGTAAGGAAGGGTTTACGTTGCGTAAGACGCAAGTGGCGCATAGCTGAGATTTGTTTTAACAGAACTTGGTAAGGAAACACGTGCTTTTTTTAATATACAATTTGCACTTTTATTTTGTATTAAGTGTATGGTAAGATGGAGGAAAACTTTGTATGTAATATAGCATTTGTGAAGTTGGAGAAGGTGGGATAATCGCGATGAAATAATCTGGCGCCATTGTTATTGTAATTCACGTTTTCCATGCAAGTTACGACCGTTTGACGTTTGGAGTGCTGTGTGGTATTGCAACTTTCATTAATGATTTGCATGTTCAAGAATATTTTGAGGCTGATTTATATGCTGGCTGAAGTTCTACGTTTCGTACGGGAATAATGTCGACGGAACGTAGACCTACTTAGTGTGATTTCCGTAATACAGCGTCTTCGTTGTGTGTAGATTTCGATATGGCACGTACGAAGCAGACGGCCCGTAAATCCACTGGAGGGAAGGCGCCCCGTAAACAGTTGGCCACGAAAGCAGCTCGTAAAAGCGCACCATCCACAGGAGGAGTGAAGAAACCGCATAGATACAGGTATTTCATGTATGATTGTATGGCCCCCAGTCGAATTTTGGACCATTATTTTTAAAACTGAAAACCAAGTAAATCTAGCATAGCGCTCGCCTATTATGTGTGGATTAATTTGGAGATCGGTTGGAATAGTCTGGGGAGTACTCTAGCAGCAATATCGATTGTGTTGTGGACGGTATTTGTTTTGGTAGTGTGGGTTGAATTCCATTTATATTAATGTACATTAGTGGGAAAACTTGGAAGTAGCGCTGTTGAAGTATGCCATACCACAATGTACCTTCGAAGTAGTTCTGGGAGAATCTTTTAACATGCTTGGTGACTGAACTGCTATGGAGTGCCATGGTATACCCTGCTGGTGATATTGGTGTGGTAGTGGGATATTTTCAGGACACTTAATCCAGGCAATTAAAAGGAAGTGTTTTGTGGTGCTTCTACTCACCAAGTTTTTCTTTGTGACATTGTGGCCAGTTACATTATCCGAAGATACAAGGTTGGAGAACACTTTTGAGGGTGAGGTTTTAGGTCATTACACAGAGTGGTGTGCTGGTTGATCTTCATGTTTCATCGGAGTGTACCTCCTTCCCCCGCAAGGGTCAAGGAGTCTTAGAACAATGCCAGGCACACAATACAGGTGGAAATGACTAACAAGTGGAGTTGCTGGACCCATGTGTTTCCGATGGTTACCTTCTTTGGCATTGTTGTATGTGCCATTGAAGGTAAAATATTTAAAATGGTGAACCTTGCTGGTCATCGGAAGAACAGAACTTTAAGTTGGGTTTGCGTAATGTTCCTTGTAGCAGTATTAGAAAATGTCAGGGTGTATGTGAAATTGGTGGAATACTTTGGAACATTAATTGAATATATGTGTTTGCAACACTTGGTTTGAATGTGGGCCAAATTGAACCAGAAATCTGTGACTGCACTATTCTTAATGGCCATTCTCTTTACTCAAGGTACTGTGTCATTGGCTGTATTCATGTTGCAGTGGTAACTGATGAAGTATTGTAGGGAATGTGCAATAGCCATGGATTGACGTGGTGGCAGGTTACCACGTTTAGATGTAAAATGGTAGACGTAGTAAGTGCAATACTTATCTTCCTGTAGGCCAGGTACCGTGGCCCTTCGAGAAATCAGACGATACCAGAAGTCTACTGAGTTGTTGATCAGGAAGTTGCCATTCCAACGCCTTGTGCGTGAAATCGCACAGGATTTTAAGACAGATCTTCGCTTCCAGAGTGCTGCCATAGGCGCTCTTCAGGTATGTGTACTTTGGCGTTAGTTGGGGTAGCTTGAGGAGTAAATGCGTCTTTGATTTTGTTTGGTTGTGGATGGGCTAAAATGTCATAGTCACCACCAGAAAACTGCCAAGGCCTTCCCCACTGACATGAAGATTTGTACTCTACACCATCACCCTTCGTAACTTTGTTGTCCCCGACGCACTCATTCTGGTAGGTGATCCTCTTTTGGGAGACGGTTGTGGTTCACTGAATCACATAATATTTTTAATTATTTTTACATGTTTTATTTACTTAGTTTATTGTTGATAAAATGGAAAGAAAGGCATGCTGTATCAAGTTAAGCAACTAAATCATATTTTATTAAAATAACAGTCACTTGCACTCCCTCACTCCCATTGCTCTTGTACACGATTGACTTCCTTACTGGACTGCTAGCGTCCGTTGTCTGCTACTAGTGTTTTCTCATTTAAATCTTTCCCCTCCTACCTATCACCAATGGTCCCGAACATATGTTGACAGGTAACCTACAATGCATGGCCATGAACCGTCTGTAACTAATTCCAACAAACCTAAGGAACAAATATAAATGTTCGGCTATAGTATGGCACTTTTTTTTTAGTATTTTTTTGCATGGAGGTTAGTGCAGGCATGCAGTGAAACACACTTCATTCCTAACGTGTTTGAAAGATTTAGTACCAGATTTTTCTACTGTGATTAACCCTTTGGCAAAAAAAGTGGCTTCAGTTGATTTGCCATGTGATTGTGAGAAAATAGAAACTTGCCCAAACCTCGTCGGTCAAGAATTAGAAAGAGATGGGTGGCTATGTAAGCCCCCCAGTCTTGTGATGTGTTCCCTACTGTCATCTGCTGTCAGCAAAGAATTGACAAAGTCGTGTATCTAGGTTCATCCCAACCAGGTTTGCTCCTTTGCTGTCACATGCATACACAAGTTTTTACAAACCACCATTATGTAATGCAGTTTCAAACCACAAATGCTGTGCTGTACAACTCGATGTAGTCCAACACCAAGGACATCATACCAGTTTGGAGTGCATGAGATTTCATGGTGGATGAGGAGTTGCTGCTACTGATAAAGAAAGCATTTCCGCAATGTGCCCGGTACATTCGACTTACAGTAGGTGTATGTTTCCAGTACGTGTACTAGCAGCAGAACTGCCGTTGTTACAACCAATGGCAGTTGATCCTCTGTCCTGACACCCTTCGGTATGTCGGACTTGCCTATCAGATGTGATGTCTGCTGTCTACCTTTGTATAGACCATATATTGTGCAGTCTGGCAGTGAACCCTGTATCAGTTTGTGTATGCATCATTGTCCCACATTCATTTGTTCATTCTGTCCCAGGAACTCCTTCATATGAACAGTCTTTTTGTAACATACTGTAGCAGTAACCTGCCCACACTTAATTACTGTTGTGGGTGTGACAGTACATACAAAATGTTGACAACCCTCAGGCAAGCGACGAAGGGTGATGCAGACTAGGTAGTGAGGGGGGAGACGTGAAGGGTGTCGGCTTTTGTTTGAATGTTGTTTAACCCATGATTGTATGGTCTCCACTGCACCAGTTTTCATGAAACTTGCACTAGGCAGAATTATATTCAGTTCCCATTTACCCAGTTAACGCCCAGATTGACAGCAAGTGCGGTGAGCCCTGTGTGAAGTTTACTTCCCTTAGTAAGGTATGGATTTGACTGCTTTGATTCTGGGGAAACTCATGCAGCTCAGCAACGTGTATAAGGAACTGCTGTAACAAATTTCATGAAAGTCCACTTAAGGCATTTTTGGCTTCATAACACATGCCTGAAGGTGATGGCATATGTGTGGAATAATTTTTTTTTGTACCCCCCCCAAGTGGGAAGTGTGATTTTTCTCGTACTTCTGACAAAGTAATGGTTAGTTAGTAACTATGAATGTGGATGTATTTAAATCTCTTCAGGGGATCTTGCTAATAACAAGGCTCTGACAATGCAACCATTGAGGTTCAAAAAGTTATTTAAATTCAATGTACAGGGCGAACAAAAGAAATGTAGACTGTTTTATTGTAATGGTGTGGTAATGAGAAACATGTTTTGGTGGGTTGTGTGATATGGTGTGTGGGCCAGTTTTGAAGTAGGCAAATTTAGGAGGATGAAATGTGTGATTGTGGAGGGTTTCAGATGTGGCATACCTGTTTAAAATGATTGCATCACAACTGTTGTTTGAAGTTACCATCATGGTGTATGAATAAACAGCGCGAGTTGAGATACGTGCTCACTACTGTACGTGGGATTGGATTCTGTTTGTAGGGCATCTTTCATTGTGTGGTCAGCATCTTGTGTTGTCAGTGGAACTAAATTTTACTGTGTAATACAGGTTCTTGTTTATGGTGCATAGGATGCTGGGGGAGGTAAGCAGTGTTAAAAGATGTTTTGTTGGCAATGTTCGCAGGAAGCAAGCGAGGCCTACTTGGTGGGTCTGTTTGAAGACACCAACCTGTGCGCTATTCACGCCAAGCGTGTGACCATCATGCCGAAGGACATACAGCTTGCCCGACGAATCCGTGGTGAACGTGCTTAAACTGTCGTGATGTAAGAGACTTGCAAATTTCTGTCAGGATTTGTGGTGGACATCCTGATGTCACAGGATCGGTCATTGTCATTCAATTCATATACATAGTCATTTGTATTCGATAATAAAGCCCCCCTGCAAATACACTGCCAAGGATTGGATGGTAACGCAGAATTGCACTGCTTATGGTTAATTTGAGTTGGCCAAAACTTGATATTGTGATTTCCCACAAGTTCTTGCAATGATTATCTTTTTGTCTGTATAGTGAAGTATTTTATACATTGGTGTCTTTTTCAAAGAAATTTCTTGGAAGAATGGAAATATTTAGTGGGAGTTATGTAGGAAGTGTTGACATTGCTGATAAATTTGAGAGTTTGAGTTACAAGTGACAAATTGTCTCCTCATGTATTTGTGTTGTGATTTTTGTCGTGAATATATTTGGTTCAACTCTTTAGTAATCAGAATTTTCTCTGCATATTGTTTTGTACTAGTAACACTGGTGTTTAAATTAGATGTAGTGAATGTATTCATTCCTGTGGAAAGGGAGTTGCAGCATTGTGTTTAAGAGATATATAGTATCTTAGACATTGTTTCTAGAGATTGCGTAATTAGTGATGAGAAAGCATACATAGCAGCTCTCAGATTACCAGGGGTCATGCAAATAGATCTCCATTTTTTTTCTACAGTATTCATTTTAATTGCAAACAAATATAATTTAACAGTTCATATCTACCCATCTTTCCATACTACAGCAAGTCCTCATTTAATAGAGCACTTCATCCCATTGGAACTCTTTGCCTAATATTTTGTGTATTATACCCAAGAAAATGTTGCTACAAGTCCAGGCAGTGTTGAATCTTTGGTCACTGGAAATTTCCACCATTATAGTGAAACAACATGCAGGGCATCATTAAATGAGGATTGTCTGTATGCTGTACCCCTTCTCCCCCCTCTGAGGATGTTTTTCATTGGGGATTCTTTCGTACTTTGTCATTGTGTGTGGAGAATATGTTCATGGAGATTGTCACAGGTAATGTTTAGAAATAAAAGGTTATATGTGCTATACAGTTTCTTTATTCATTAAGACAAGCCATTGAGCTACAGGTTTATTTCTCTTGCAGTTCTCGCAACCTTGCTGTTATTGCTGAAGTATCATGTCCTTGCATTGAGTTATATCTGTAAGCTTCTTGCAATTGGGCCTTTTCCAGTCCTGGTATCCTCTCATACAAGGATTTTCCTAGCTCTTCATCAATGTCATTTTCTTCCCTAAAGACACAGAAATAAAGCATAAATATAGCCACGCTGCCACATACTACATATGGCTGGAACGAAGGATAGTTGTTGTCGTAGTAGCCGCCACTTCTGGTGTCCTGTGCTTTCCATGTTGCGGCTTTGCTGTTTGAATATTGTATGGGTCTATCAAGGTCATCTTGCGACCTCCCAGCTTGTGTGTGGGTTAGGCAGGTTCCAAGCCTGGAAGAATTGAAATTTTATTGAAGAGTATGTGACGTTTCTAGACAAGCTGTAGCACTGACCTATATTTAAAAATAGTAATTTGGTGAGGTTCAGGAGTTCCAATAGACATAGATTTTGGTATGACATATACAATTTCTGTGCACAAATAAGTGGTTCAAACTAGAATACTGGCATTATTCACTGCAAAAAAATGTTAGCAACAGTGTCCAGTACAGGCTCGGTCTTCTTTTGTTTGTGTTAGGAATTTGTCAGTGTGTGATGCACAGAGAAGACTGATAGGTCATACAGGTGATGAGATACAGCTGTAGTTATTGTTAATCTTCACAAAGTTGTGTGGCCAGCTTTATCTTTGGAGCTGAACACTGGCTTTAGTGTTCTGCTAAAAATGCCATGGGACAGCTGATATCACCAAGAACTACAATCATGGGACATCCTGGTGCACTTCTGTGGCATATTTTCACCTAGAGTAAAAAGAATTTGTTGTATGATGCTGTCTGGTGGCATGACTAGTGTTATGGGACATACTGCTTGTACTGGGGTCTATTGTCAGAATATGAACAAATGGCTTTGGAATGCAGTATTCAGTGATGTATCAAAATTTGTGTCAGGCCAGGAAAATGGAAACTTGGGGGGAAAGCAAAAATGGAGGTTTAGAGCTATGTGACAAGTGTTTGGAGGTACCTTGTAGTTGTGGGAGGGGATATGCAACACAGTCCTCAGTTCCACAGAATCTTTGGGTTCAGCAATGAATCTAAACTTAAAACAGAATTCACACCCAAACTTACACATGTTTTTCTGTATATAGGTGATATCTCAGTGGGGTTATTTTTCTCTAGTGACACAAGAAAGTGAAGTATAATACACAGTTTCAAACATGACACCTTAAAGCAGCAAAAGTAACAAGACTTTCAAGTTATTTGGCTGCTAACAGAATACAAATATTGCAAAGGCAGTGATTACAAAACCAGCAGTTAGAAGACCACCACCAGGAACAAATTGTACTTGAACAGCAAATATAAAAACAAGCAGAAGAGCAACCACAACCTGGTGCCAGTAAGTATATCATCATGAATTTGCAAATACAGTGACCTAAGCTGTGGAGTGCGCTCATAAAACAGTGAGGCAGGTGGCAAGAAAACTTAGCAGCAGTTAAAATTGTGTGAATAGAAGTTGGTTTTATTGCCTTAAACACATCTACACATCTTAAGACTGAATGAAATTCATAGGTGTAACTATCACGACACGTGGGAACAACTTCAATTCATAACACCGCACTGAATTTTGTTTCATTATGTTTGAAGGCATATGCATGAAAATCAATTTATAAAGTCTTAGGCTTTTGCATATTGAACAAGACATTTAAAGTCTTGTGTTGAAGGATGTAACCCCTCTAACCCCCATGTGGAAGTACAGTGCCATTCTCCCAGTCTTATTTAATGAGTCATTTGGCACACACTTCATACAAAAAGATTATGGGACATGAAGTCTACCTCTCTTCTAGTATAAAAATAAATATGTATGTGCCATTATTGTGTTCACAATCAGTAGTTCACCATCTATTAACACCAAGTGCACTCACTGGCTTGTTCCCATGCTGCTTATTGCATGTATTGGAGGAGTTAGAGTCACATGCAGTTGCTGTGATGATTTCACATGTTAGAAGTTGCCTCATGTACAACAATTTACAAGTCTCGGGAACAGGCACGATTCTGCAGTAAGAAATGCATACTGCAGGAAAATGAAATTTGTGCTAGACTAGAGACATCCCAAGAAAAATTACTGCCCCAAAAGTGTCATATAGTGTACAGTGTGCAGTGAGTGCAGTTAGGATTATTGACCTCCTCCTTTGTAGGAGACTCCACACTGATATATATTTTTTTAAAATAAATGATGGACAGCAAGTGGCACTTTCAGCAAGATAACGTGACAGCTCACATCACAATTGTTTGCATTCTTACAGGATGCTGCTTTTGGTAACATTAATTAGCAGGCAATTGTATGTAGCCTCACCGTTTGCCAGATCTGAACTCTTAAAATTTTTCTCATGGGGTGTGCTAAAGGATGAGTATAGTAATGCTCCTCAGGTTGAAGATGATGGATAATCTTGACAAAATTAATGTGTTAGATGTGATGATGTTTGTAAGCCAAACAAAACAGGCACCTTGAATTATGGGAAGTAAAACTTATGCTGGTTGTTAGTACACAGGGATGGATGGTGTCAGTTTAAAAAAATGTCCCTCTATGTGCCAGATAGTTTAACTGCATTCACCTGTCCACACCAAGTTTGCTAGACAGTGCAGCCATACAGTGTTACTCGCCATGTTGAGATGCCATAAGCTGTACATCATCAAATGCAGGTGACTAATTTCACTGGAAAGCACAACATTTAGAAAAAAAAACTTTTGCTATTAATGAACTGAAGGAGATTTTTCTCCTTTCATCAAAGAAACACCTCAGCACATGAATGCATCGTTTTTACGAAGGGGTACGGAACCCGTGAAGCAGAATTTTGGATGTGTTCCATATCTGGAGATTTACATTTAATGGACCTTGACTAGGTTTACTGATATAACTAGCATGCTGACTGGAATGAGGTGTCCAACTTCAAAGCCTCACTGATATGTGGCCATGCTTGCAAAAAACAGTTGCTTTCAATATGAATACAGTATAAAAATGACTCATTTACTGTTACATACAGTGAAACCTGGACATAATGGAAGCCTACCTGTCTTTAGCACACAACTTACGCTGTCCTGAGGTTCTCACTTAGGAAGCACAAAACCACTTTTCATGAATAGAAATGAATGCAGAAACAGGAACCAAGGATTAGACTTCAACAGATAATATTCTCCGTGTTTTTATGTAACTTTGTTCTGTTGTGTACTTTCGGCATGACCTACTCTTCCACTGTCTGCTGTTTATCAGCAATGTTAGTAAGTATAGCTAAGCCAGAAGAATGGATGGGAGGGTTTGGACTGAAGGCTGTCACAAGTTCCTGGGTTGAACAAGTCAGTAAATGGAATTGTGTATAGCACCAGCCAGGAATACAGTGGTTTACAGAGAAAAGAACTGGCTGCCATTTTACACTTGGTACAAGATTTATGTGTAGTAGTAGTTGTCACAGGCACAAACACAATGGGGGTATCCAAACCTCACTCCTTTGCACCCCAAACAGGGGCATTCCATAAACATTCCCCAAGTTCCAACTCAAACAGCACAATTACATCTGCTGAAGGAAGGACAACCATGCCATTTATGGGACAGTATCCAAATATTTTTACTTTTACATTTAATTGTAGCCATGGCCTCCAAGACAAAGAGTAATGTTTGATGTCACTAAAATAAAAGTGACATAGCAAATTAACAGTAAGATTGTGGCAAAATATACTGTTGGGAATATGGGAAGAGTATGACACTTTAAAAGAGAAGTTGAACATAAGAAACCAGTGGGTAAATTGTAATAATGGACCACTGAAACAAATTAAGGAAAACTGGAAATGAATACAGCAATGAGATTGTGTGGGAGTGGTTTGTACACAACAGAGCCAGAAATGTTCCAATATCTGGAAAATCAGTGGCACAGATAGGATTTTCGGGCCTTTACGAAAAGCTTACTGATGGGCCTTGTTGTACTTGTGTGACATATTACCTTTTTTTACACAATTATAAAAAAAAGCTTGGGTTTTCCAGTAAAATATTGATATCGTTAGTTTTTATAATATACCGGTAGTGTTCGCAATTTTTGACTCAACTTTTTTGTGACCCATTACTTGGTTTTCTTATTTATCAATTTCTTAAATAACCTAAACTGTTGGCATCCCTGAAGAATATTAGCGCGACGTTGAGTTCTCGCGAATACTCAAATTCCCCCCAGATAGTTGGCAGTGTGTACTGTTTACAAAAATTGTTTCGATGGGCTCGTGGGACCATGTGTGTTGCATACTCTGCTATACGGTTACATCCCTGGGGCAAATAATCACCACCTGCTGGTTATTTATGATTTCGTGTTAGTTCGTAACGTCTCGTAATTTTGGCCATTTTGATGTGCGTCATTCGGGTTTTCATCTTTTCGGTTGTCCGCTTAAAAGTTTACTTAACAAAATGCACGTTTAATTTAAACAACATTATTTCATCGCTAGTATGATTAAATATTTTTACTCAATCTCCTACTTTTCAAGCTGCTCCCAGGTGGCTGTGTGCTTTACTGGAGGTACTGTTCACAATTCAACCATGAGGGAATGACACATAAATCTTAGTAAATGACTTGTTCCATACGAACGTACCTAATCGGTCTAACTCTCTCTCGTAGGGCACATATAAAGAACGCACTTCTACTCTGTAACACCCTTACATTGGCCATCTTGGCTTTAAACTTTCGGTTATCACAGATTAAAGAGGCAACTCTGAAAATCCGTGGTACTATACAGCGATCAGAGTGGGTAACGTGACTGGAAGTGCCGTCATTTATCGAGTGTGTGGCGATCGTCGTAGAGCATAGTCATGCGTAATAAGCTCAATAGTTCCTCAGCTGGTTAAAAAATACACAAGATCCCGTGACTTGCTGTTATTCAGAGCCAGATAAATTTATTCCGCGTCCTCCCAAACGATATCTTGAGGATGCATTTTAATATTATCCTCCAATCTAAGCCCAGGCTTTACATGTGCAGAGCGACATGTAGATGAATACTTCATGCGCTTTGATAAGCAGCTAGTTAGACTGTCACTGATTGGGCATGTGCATAACATAACAAAGCCAGAAGGATGCAACTAATATTATTGATCAGATGAAATAATGTCCCTATATTACTGGTAAAAAGTATAACCCACCCATAGTACTCAAAGACAAAATGTCCTGAGAAATCTGAAACCTTTTCAACGAAATTTGTATCCCATATAGTAATTCCAATATTACATTGTAAAACGGCGATGCACGAAATATAAACAGTTATGAGTGTGCAGCATTTTTATAAGATTTAAATAATGACAAGGATTTTGTAAGTGTAATTTTACCTTAATTATTTCTAAGTAAGTAAGTGCCGAGCCCGGTGGCCGCGTGGCTTTGCACTCGCACGCTTGCAGGTATTGCGTGTTCGAATCCCGCCGGGGGCATGAGTATCTGTCTTTTGTAGGTAATGTGTGTCGTCAGGTAGAGGTCTCTGCGACGAGCCGATGACTCGTCCAGAGAAGTCCTACCGAGCGTGGCATCTCTGAGTCTGATGTCAAAGCCTCAACAATGAGGTGGCCCAGGCCCACTACGGCTGTAGAGCCCTGGAAAGAGAGAGTGAGAGAGAAAATGGCTTGCTGACCGACCGACTGACTGATTAACTCCATAGACCAGCAGGCATCTAGAGAATCTGACAGGTCTTCAGGTATTAACAAAATTCCCTCCATTTTATAAAACCCAAAGGATCAATACCCAATGTTCACAAGATTCTGCCACTTGTCCCTGTTCTGAGCCAGAGCAATTCAATACACTCCTTCGCATTTTATTTTTATAACATTAATTTTAGTATTATCGTCTCATCTATGCCTAGCTCTTCAGCTGATTTCTTTCTGTTGCTTCTCCCCCCCCCCCCCCCCCCCCCCCTGTTTTTTTTTTTGTTTTTTGTCCCCCTATCACCTTCTCACATTTTATTCTGTTTTTCTCTTTTTTCACAAATTAATATTTGATCATTGTTTTCTATTATCCCT
>Ga0123352_10015331_pt1 | contig 12201 bp, 8 predicted proteins | sample TergutLab28metaG_FD_89700 | JGI IMG/M metagenome (GOLD analysis project Ga0123352, IMG submission 89700) | Labiotermes labralis P1 segment gut microbial communities from Petit-Saut dam, French Guiana - Lab288 P1 | ecosystem: Host-associated > Arthropoda: Insects > Digestive system > Gut ... | reverse complement strand
TTTTGACCTCCTGATGATGAGCACATGTGCTCGAAACATGTAGAGGCATGAAATAAAACTTATTGTGAAACAAATTTTGTGCATCAAGTTGGTTAAATACTGAGATAAATATAATGAGATGCACGGTCAGCAAAACTTCAAAAAAAGAAACTTCATGTATGTTCTCTAACATCTGTATCTTTATACTAGGTGTAACTAATATCGCTTGTGTCGTAAGGTTCGGCGACGACTGTTTGACAGCATTAGATTTGCTGACAGTCTGAGGCGGTTAGACTGTGGCTTGTCACAGCGGAGCCTTGGCTTCAAGCCCGCACATACTTCGTGTCAGATTCATGATAGACCAAGTGGCACTGAAACAGGTTTCGCTCGGAGTTCCTTCTTTTTCCGCTGCTGACTGTTACTCCACCATTGCTGCACATTTTACTACCACCTCTCCCTCCGGTGTGCGATAGTGTCGGCAAGGCAGCACGTTACCATACCCTTAGTCTTTAAGTTAAGGGAGTTATTTTTTTAAAGCTCTAAGTAGGCGATTCCCTTAACACATATTTTTAATTTCCTAAGGAAGGGATCACGAAACGGAACTTATGAGCCAATACAAAATAATTCGTGTAAGCGATAACGTATTGCCCCTGTTGCGTGAAGCGGGGCGAACTGTCACTTCGAGCCAGAATTGAGTTATGTGTAGCTAATGCTTCAATTAATTGTCCTCTGTTGTATCTAAAAAGATGACAACTCTGTCTTCAAGAATAACCAAGACAGGAGAGGGATATACGACCTCTCCAACCATTCGTTATAAGCAAAACAGACCCACCTTCATGCTTGCACTGTAAATTGATATTTGTCGGTTGTCTCCTCTGTAGAGTGTGCTGCTGTGTGATGCCTTGAGTTTAGACTTCAGATAAGTCTTCAGTTCTTTAAAATGGTGTCTGGTAATGAAGTCGGCATGTTACGATGTTCACTGTTTTTTGCAGTTCCTACATGAAATGCATTTCGTGACTGTTGTGAGAAGTGCTGGAATCCAGATGTGTGCCTTACTGAAATGTGCCGTCAACTGTGTGGCAAAGCACGACTTGCGACAGCTTTTTTAAACCTCGATGTGTCGGCTAGTGTTATCGTGACATATAAATGCACGCAGCAGTGGGATATGTACGACATTCTGTGATGTATATTGCGATAATTGAACGCTTAATTTGTATATTTGAACAAGTATCATTGCTGGTGATGATATAGTACTCTCTTAACAATGCCGTATGACAAGATATTGCAAAGTTTGGAAGATTTGTGAAGGTTTTCTCCGTCCCTACCAAAGAGGCTGTAAAAGAGTGAACAATGATTGACTGGGTGTCAATAGTGCGACATTCCAGGCGTCGCTTCTCCAACTACATGTATGCCGTACCTAGCAAAGTGCGGAAGAAGCGACGTCCGAAACGTCTCGGCATAGGTCAGCGCATCGATCCAGGTCCCGCTGGTGTCGCCCCCTTCTGCGGAGGCTGTTGCTGGGTGCACAAAGTAAGTGAATGCATGTTGCTTACGTTTGTCCACCCTTTCAGCTTAAATTGTTCGCAATATGTCACATATATTTAGGCCTGTATGTCCGAAACTATTTACTTAAATGTGTTGTGTGTGTGTGTGTGTGTGTGTGGCAGGTCATGAGTGAAATTTATACCAAGGAGTTCGCTATTGTTGTGACGTCACACGAACATGTTGTAGCAGTTTACGAAATAGAAAAATAGGCTGCAGCTTGACGTAACGATAAGCCATTCCATTTAGGTGTTCGGGAGAAATTCCTGAGGACTGTGGAGGTCCGATGTTCCGTGTGACATTTACAGTGTGATGCTTTTACCGCCATGAGTCTTTATTCCCCGCCCAAACCGCGCGCTGGAGGGCCATCCGTTGTCGACCGTCCACGATTGCTTATTCAGTACATTGGTAGCTGCCTTACGCATTAGTAACGTTCCGGAAGGTCCCATGCTAGTCTAATTTTGCGCTAGTCGGAGCTGTGCATGCTATGCAGCATCCTGTGTAGGTACATGTGCGAGTATTCCTGTTTAAATCTGAACCCCAACGCACTGGAAATTGATCGGCCACAGCCTGTGCTAGCTCTCAGCCGTATTTTTTCACCACCTTTATTTGATTACACTTTTATTCCCACGAGGTAAAATTCAGTGCGCATTTCAAAAATGTTTTTATTTCAGTTCTCCCCCCCCCCCCCTCCTCCCCTTTTAAAAACTGCCTAACTAGAAATTGCGTAAGTCGGGGAGTGTCTGTATCTGGAAGCCGCCTCCTCAACTTCGTTTCACTTTTTTAATAGAATATGTGATTATGTATCCCATAAGAATAGTTTAGACATCCTACTTTGCGTTTAGTAGGTTCAGTGCAACCTTACCGCGGGGTAATTTTGTATTTGCTTTTACTCTGTACGGTAGTGATGCGGGTCGCGGAACTGCCTGGGCAATTATTTTAATTTTAACGAAAAAATGCACAATTAATATCGCAAAAGTGTATATCACAACAGTATCTCTGTATATAATCTATACTCCTACATGTTTCGACATTCTCATGTCTTCATCAGAGAGTTCCACGTCTGCGCCTTGCTAAGTTACATAAATTCTTAGTTATTGTGCTGGTCTGACGTGTACACGCCTGACCAGCACAATAACAACATCAACAAGGAATTGTATTTGCAGCCACAGATACTCACTGTTTTCACAAGCGATTGTAACGTCGAACAGATTTTATGGTAAAAACGACTAATTTTGACGTTCATAGGGCCGTGCTTCGTAGTATTATTTCTATAGTAAAACCAACTAGATGCACCAATGTATCAAATTTATTTTATTTTGGAATGACATTCTACATGTGTCGGATGATATTTCCGTCCATCATCAGGAATTCAAGACCGTACATACAGCAACAGGCATTTGTCAAAGAGATACTGCTGTCTGCTTGCTAGCGGGTACCGGCTAGCAAGCTACATTGGTGCATCTGGTTGGTTTTACTATAGAAATAAGACTATTTTTTTATTTTTAGGTTAGACATCCGCGTTGTGTTTTCAATAACCAATAAAATGTATAAAGCTTCTTCAGTCTAACACACCTGAAGATGGTTTTGTAAAGAAGCTGAAACGTGTCGCTGATATGATAGTTTGGTTACCTTAAAATCGTAATGTATGTAAAAAGTTTTGTTAGACCGAAGAAGCTTTATACTTTTATTGGTGACGGCTAAATAATATTTTAATAATTTTGTGAAATTGTAATTTTAACAGGTGCAATTTAAGAATTTATGTAACTTAGCAAGGCGCAGATGTGGACGTCCTTGTTGATGACATGAAAATGTCGAAACGTATAGGAGTATAGATTATACAAACAGACGGTGTTATGGTACATACTTTTGTTATATTAATTGTGCACTTGTTGGTTATAATAAAAATAATAAAAGATGCACGGTACGTTTGTATTAAAATAATTCCTGGGCAATATTTTGTACGGGTTTCCTTTGTTTCATTATGGAATATCCGGCAGAAATCCTTGAAACATGGCACTGCTGCTTCGGTCCACACATCCTTCACAGGCATTCTGATTACAGGATTATGTCATAATTGACTGAAGTTTATGCAGAAGCTTTAGCTTACAGTTTATCAAATTAGTTCACGAAGAGCTAGGTTAATAAAGAGTAAACACAGGAGTAGAGCAGAGGAGCTAATCGGTGGTTGTGAAACTCTTAAATAAGTTATTTAATAACGAAGAGCACGTTCCTGTGGTGAGTACGAGCTGTGACGCTCTAGTTTGTGTTTAACACGTACGACAGATGGCGTTGAGTTCGTCTTTTCAACGGACCGATGCTTTGGTACGTCAGCGGTCCTTATCGACCCAAAATCCCAGCGACGAGCAAGCTAATAAGAGACATTCATTTGCATAAGAAGTTAATTAATGCGTAGCAGAGAGTCGCCCCGCACCTTATGTGATATAAGCTTGTCTCTTAATGGAATGTGTTCATAAATGTCTTTTAATTGTAACGTATGTCTGGTGTGTTTTTACAGCGAGCTTATTTACTGGGTTCCTTTATGGCGGTGAAGACCAGTTGATAACTGTGTTTACCACCTACTGTAACAGTAGCAAACTGCATTTTGGCACACGCTGTATTTAAGGTTTTCTTATGATTGTTACAGCAAACAACGATGATGTCCCTGTGCTGCATTAACTGACCCTTTGCAATTGTTGTGGGCTATCCGACTGTGTGGTTGGGCCTGAATTCGTATGTGTCCTTGAGATGGACATCAGTCTTCAAAGGGTTAACAATCGGAAGAGTAAAACAAACGTGTACAAGTGCTCTGTCTGTCCAACGCCTCCGATGTCGAAAGGGCATTGCGTTGTTTGAAGATTACCGTGTTTCGATGACCTGTCCTTTTGAGAAGTGTAGTATTACGGTGACGTTGTGTATGGAGAATTTGTGCAGTGATACTATAAGGGGAAAACCGAAGTAGTCTGGGAAACCCTGCTCCAGTGAATACACAAATCTCACATAGACTGGTCTAGAATGTGAGCCAGGCCTCCGCGGTGAGAGTCCGGCGACTGTCCGATTGAGGCATTGCTTTATAGAAGGTTCCCAGTCGTCGTCCGTTTGTCCTCCTGATAGAGCAACATGTATATTATAATAATAATAATAATAATAATAATAATAATAATACATCTTTCATGGAGTTGGGCCACTTGTTGACCCATCCTGGTCTCACGTATCCAGAAGTCTCTTCGAAAGTCTACCATGATTCCTTCTGCCAGTTGGGGAGGCTAAAGGTAGCAATCCTACCACTGGACTTACCCTGCTGTGGGCCCGTAACTCATTCAGGGGAAATTTTAACCACTGGCAAGTCTCACGGAAAGAAGCTGGACAGATTTTCTTTAAACGACAACATATATATGAAGATGAGAATGTTGCATTGGTGGAATGACACTGACAGGGGAAAACCGAAATGGTGTGGAGTGAAACCTGCCCCGTGCCAGTTTGACCACTCTGAAGTCATATGGACTGAACGAAGATCGAACCCGAGCCTCAGCGGTGAGAAGCCGGCGACAAATGGATCTGCGTTGTATATATTCAGTTTGTAACTCACAGAAAACACCGTCCGTGGCCATTAGAAAAAAAGTCAGTGAGTTCTGTATAGGGAAGTAATCTCTGTTGTAAGAATCATACAATGGGAATGCATAAATAAACTGTGTAAGCATCATGCAGATTTTTAGTGTTAAACCTGGCGGTACAAATAATAACCATTAGACTTTAGGAGGTTATTTATCTCAGTAATTAACCAACTTGATGCACAAAATTTTTGTTTTACAATAAGTTTATTTCATGCCTCTACATGTTTGAGCACATTTGCTCATCATCAGGAGGTCAAAATTGCATTACACAGTCTCTGGTATCATCATACCTATATGTGTGATGATACAATTATGCAATTTTGACCTCCTGATGATGGGCAAATGTGCTCGAAACATGTAGAGGCATGAAATAAACTTATTATAAAACAAACAAAAATTTTATGCATAAAGTTGGTTAATTACTGAGATAAATATACTGAGATGCACGGTCAGCAAAACGTCAAAATTTAGGAGGTTAATTACCGTCAGCGTGAAAGGAGGAATATTGGTAGAAGATTTCGTAACGTCGGAATGAAGTCACAATAGGCTTGTAAGCTTATATTTGAGCAGTCAGAAGGGTTATCGTGGAAGTCATGATGGGGAGAACACTGCGGTACCGACGCACAAATGGGAAGTTCGTATTGTCATGTATACTGAGGCAGTCACTAGTGCAGTGGTATTTACAAACGGCGATTTCAGTGGCCTTCCTGTTTGAAGCTAGGGGAGTTTCAGTCACCTTTATACTTACTTTGCGATAAGTTCTGTTATAATTACAATATGTGAGATGAAGTCGGTATACGCTGGTAGTCGTTGTTCGATTCCTGCTGCGTCCTCTCCAAAAATCCTGAACGCCCTCCACATCATAAAATAAATCGTGAATAAACACACCAACAAGAACTGCAACACTTAACTTACTAAACCAACGGAACATAGATCATAGATCAGGACCCCTCAGAAATGAACAAAAGATCACGATGAGATGAGATGGAATTTGATATCTGCCAGTCGAATCGGCGTGACATTCAAGAAGGCTTGCTGTTTAGTCAGCACCGCTCACGACCTGAAATCTCGCAAATATAATGTTAATAAAAATCCAACCAGATGCAACAGTATGCAGATATTTATTTACTGCAAAGTCACTCTACATGTTTCGGGTGTCGCAGCACCCATCATCAGGAGTACTAAAAACTGTAACCGCAGCCTCCGGTACAGGTCATAATATTGGTACAGCTACTTCCCTCCAACGTGGCCCGATCGGGCCACGTTGGAGGGAAGTAGTACTGGTATGGCCTCCCGTGCCAGACAGATCAAAGTTGTTGACCCAGACAAAAGTGATACCCTGTTCCTCCAGGCTCAGGGTTGGGCGTGGGGTTAACAACCCCACCCCGTAAAACAAAAGTTGTTACAAAGCCAATACAACAGTCTCGGATGAAAGAGGAAACCAAAGCCCACCTCAAGGGGTGTAGTGCCGATAATATAATGATATTATATAATAATAATAATAATAATGGTGATAATGATGATGATGATCAATTCAGATACCGCGAACTGGTGGCATCGGGAGCCTGAAGCCAAGTGGTTCCCTCTTCGCATTCAGGTCCAGATTTTTAAGTGCTCTAGACAGCTTATTTCTTTCGGATTCCAAAGAATAAAGTCAGGTGACTTGACTCAGTAGTTCGTTGATGCTTGTAGAAAAGACTCTGGCAGCAGTAATGACATTAACGCCCCTGACAAACGTTGGTGTCAGGAAGTATGTGTCATCGGATTTGAATGGTCCACTCACCCCCAGTTTCATGACATGTGTACACGAGCTGTCGGCAGTCAACTGTTGACGGGCCGAATCAACGAATAGCCGCGTAAAATGGGAATAGCCGTATTTCAACGCTTCGTCGCCCGAATCATTTCTGTCAGCGGTGATGCAATGAATTCACAGTTTCCTGTGTTTCGTCTCGTATAAACCAGAAACATGTGGCAGTGCTGTTATGATGCACATAATGATTGGTTGGCGAACTAGACCAACAATGAGAGACCTAAGCTCGAACACCGTTATGAATCCAAACTGGTTCCTGACTCCAAACGCGGCGTGTGAAGGCCAAACTATTTGAGCTGATAACTAGGATTACAATGAAACAACAGTGTTAATTATAACGTCAGGAGTAGAAAGAGACTGCTCCCTCCCAGTCCCTGATTCTGTGGTATTCCGCACAACTGTACCAATTAATGATGCAACATAAGACACTGTCGTTGAGGCAGAGGCAGAGGATATGGTCAACAATTCCTTGACTTGTTAGTTTCAGCTGGGTCTGGGAATTTCTTTACGATATAAATTTTCGTACCTTCGATTTCTAATTAAAATTGTGGATTAAACTACAGTACATACTCTCCATGTTGTGTGTGTATGTGTGAGTGTGAGGGAGGGAGTGAGAGTGTGTGTGTGTGTGCTTGAAAGTGTGTTAATGTGAGATACTGAGTGTTTGTATTCGAGTATATGTGTGTGTGTGTGTGTGAGAGTGTGCATGTGTGTGTGTGCGTGTGTGCGAGCGTGAGTGTGTGAGTGTGCATGTGCGAGTGTGTGCGAACGTGAGTGTGTATGAGTGTGTGTGTGTGTAAATGTGTGTAAGGGCGTGTGTTTTTTGTGTGCGTACGAGTTCACACCCAATAATCAGCGTCTTGGTACTACTCCCGACCAGCTCGGCTATTTTCCCGTCTCATTTAAAAGTTCGTCTGGCACGGCGTCAATATTGACTTGAAGCCTTATACCGCCATTCTGTTCTGGCGTGAGAAGGTTCAAAATCTCCCGACTCAAGGACGTGTCAGCACGATTGTTTGCTCTCTACTTCACCTTCGCCTAACCCTTCAAGCCAAACACCTTTTATAGGGTTAGAGGGGACGTGTGGAGTCTGAAGGCAAGCAGTGCTGTGATTTTGTTCACCAGCTAACTGTTTGTTCTCTTACTTTATTGTGTCGTTCCCTTAGTTGATTTCTGACCCCAATCTTTGTTTTTATTCCCCTAAGGTTTGCCACGTGCGATTGCTATTTTTCTTTAAAAAAAAAGTCATATTAACAATATTGATCCTTGCGGTTCTTTCACTCTTTCTTCCTGTCGCTGTTTATCACTGCAATCAATTTCTTGCCAAGCCCACATCAGCTGTAGAAGGGTTTAAAATCCATTCTGGCACAGCAACGGCAGTATGGCCCTGTTCGTTGGAAGGAACAATCGTTCCCTCTGCCATCGCCGGACAGAACTGAAGAACACGAGATTCGAAACGTCATTCTCTCAGTATGTACATGGTAGCTTCAAAGAGTTCCGGAATTCGCCGGTATAAGTTACAGGATTTCGCGGGTGTAATTTACAGGAATTGCTGCTGTGAGTAAAGACATGCTTCGTCTCCTTAGGGATGTGGTCAGAAGGTAACGCCCCGAAAAATTGAGAGCGAACAGTTGGTTTCTCCTTCACGACCATGCTCCTGCACACCGGTCGAAGTTTTCTTAGCAGAGCACAATATGAAACACTGGAGCATCCCCCATACTCTCCTAATCTGGCTGCAGCTGATTTTTACAATTTCCCTCGACTGAACTTAGCATTGAACGGGACGGCGCTTTTTTTATCCTACTGACATCATTAAGAATGCGACAGAAGAGCTGAAAAGTGTTTTACAAAATGGCTTCCAGGAATGTTTCCATACCTTTGCAGTCGCTGGCAGAAGTTTATATTTGCTCGAGGGAACCATTTTGACCGCAATGTAGCTTAAGTTGTTGTACTGTTTTGTATTTATCAGAAATAAAGTGATTTCGGGAACATTTTGAAGCTGCCAAGTGTTTAAAACAGCACTTTTCAGGACGTGATATACATTCACATAACGCAAGAATGTAGGAATCGATACGAACGCTGTATTTTGTTGATGTATGGAACATCAGGTAGAGCTGTCGCTGTGCATGCCATGCGGACATTCGGGGGGGGGGGGATATAACTCCACTCATTATTAACCTTGGCATCAGATGGTGGTGAGTTGGTCATCTTAACGCCCCAGTCGCTTTACCCCCGATAGCCATTGTATAGGAGGCTGGCTGGGTCCCGGATCCCGTCTGGATGCTTCGAAGAATATAAAAATCTCCAGCCTCTGTTGGGAATCGAACCACGATTCCTCGGTAGGGCAGCCGTAGCCTGGTCATTAGAACGAATAAGTTATCCCGGCTTCTGTTGATCAGTAATGGCAATAAAAAGCATAAAAAAGCAGTGATACTTCGGCTAGGAAGGATGTATTTTAGAACTATGCTTATTTCAAATGACGTGTGGTAATTTAATAATTAAACTGCTTGTATAAATAACATGCAAATGTGTATCGTTTATTGTTGTACTTATTCGAGCCTATGTCTACGCAATAATGTACGGGTGGGTTGAATCCTGTGTAACTATGTTCGGTAGACAAGCACCTGTAAGTATTACTCTCTTGTGACATTTCCTCAGTGTGGAAACTATCGCATTGCTCTTCCCTGCTAGTCAATTCTCTGCTTGAAGCACGACATTATGGTAAATTCGAGCCATAAGTTTTAACCCGTATGGCGCCACTCGCAGTTTGCAGATCGCTCAGTTGACAGGCTTTGCTGTCACAAAATGAGCTGATTAGACTGCTTTCATAGAATTCATTAACGACCGTAGGATCAAGGTTCAGCGAAACACTACTGCAGAAAAACAGATGTTGAAACCTTGTGCAATCTATTGTGCAAACTTGTACGGTGGCAAGCGTGCACTTATGTTCTGTTTAGCGTGTCGTCACTTAGGAGGAGTGTGGCGTTGAGCTCAAGTAAGATGGGTGTCACTTTCGAACAAAGAATTTTCACTGTACAGAAGGTTTTGCTAGCAGATTGTTTGTATTGTGAAGGAATATTCTTGGTATTGTGTTGTGTTCAGTGTCGTGTTAGACCTGTAGACATTTATACTGGATTATAAAATTAAAATGTTTTCATCAAATTAACGTTCTGTTCAAAATATATGTGAAGCGCTTTTGGTGCATTTTTGTCACTTCCGTCTTAGGAAGTGTGTTGGTGCGGTATGCAGTTTGTACAGAAAAAAGTGCTTAACTCGGGACCATATATAGAGGAGAGCTTTATGGATTCGAACATCTCCGGACGTATTAACCCCCCCCCCCCCTTTTTTTGTTTCTTCTTATAAAACTATTTCTAAATCAATCATTCCATTAAAGGACCAGTGTCGTATCTATGCATCGTTGTTATTCCGTGCAATAAAATCTGGCGTTTCTCCATTTCTTTTCTGAAATACCTGTGTAACGAAAATGTGTGTATGTTAGAAGTTCAAATGAATAGTTATGATTTGTTTATTTCTGTAGTCAATGTACGTGCCAAGTCACTGGATCCACATGTTGTACATAGTGCATGATGTGTTTTGAATAGACATCCGAAGTAATTTCACCTACAGTAAACGCTGTAAAGAAATATATACATTTGGATGTCGATAGATAGCCGTCTCCAGACCTGCAGGAAAACAAATGCCATTCCTCTGTTTGCTCACATAGTTGTTGCATTGCTGCCCTGTCTTCATCCATACATAACTCATAACTGCCGTGTGGGGACATGAGCTATTGTAACTGCAAACACGATAGTCATTAATTTTATGTCATGTGACGTCAGTATTGCGGGACAAGCTGTCTCAGTCGGTAACAGTCATGACTTACAGTCTGGAGGTGTCCGTGTCGTATCTCGGCCCTGGTACCGGCCTTGTTATCTGAGGTATCTATGATTTCATTCAGCTCCTTCTCGCAAATTGCGGATTAGTACCGTAAGTTAGGCCACGACCGCCTCCACATCATTTAGAAGTTATCACCCAGTAGTCCTTCTCTTTATGGGGTAGTCAGAGTTACTGACAGTGCCATTCAAGTACACGTAAAGGTAAAGGTCACCCTGCAACATGCCATTGGAGACTAGAGGTGCATTTCTAACCCGTGCTTATCCTCGACACTTAGATGGAACTGGTTGGACAACGCCACGCCCCGGCCTTTTTAACCCCCGGGAGAGAGACCCGGTGCCCATTGTACGGGAGGCTGGGTGGGCCCTAGGGTCGGTCTGGACACATGTGGAGAAAACGTTCTTTAAGCCACCGGGCTTCGAAGTCTGGCCGTGTGGCCCGTAGCGGGTCGCTATACCGGCTGCACTACCCGGCCAATATTAAAGAATACATAAACATCATTACTGAAGTCACATTGTCCAGCACACTGAGTAGGCTGCTGCAGCTTTCTTCAGCTCGACTCAAGCATTGTCGCGGAGCTGTACGGATGTTCTGTAGCAGAAGGAATGGTTCTGCATTTGCAACATTCCAGTGAATTAGACATAATTCGGTTACTGTGTCCTTGTGTTCGTTAAGAGATGTGTAAATTAGGTCTAAGAGGTATAAGATTTTAGGCTTCCATGGCAGGTGTTGCTCAAATTATAGTTCCCGTGCGTCATTACACCGTGTTACGTGATGGGTGTGTTTCGATGTTTGTCTTTCCAGCAAATTTTGAATCAAACTCGAAATCATAAAGAAACGAGCCGTCGTTTTTGTTTCAGGTTCGGATGGCATTACCCCATTTTATAGCCCAAATTTATTTTCATGGTTTCTGGAATTAGTGAAAGACTTTTGCATTTAGAGGGTGAAAATAATGCTTGGTGCACGGCCGTGATTTTTTTATTGTTTTGCCTTGTTTTCATATCACGTATTGTTTTATTTTCGGTACGTGCTTGATGTGTGTCTCTGTGTCATCCTTTCGGCCACCTCAGTAAGTGTCTTTCGTGTCTCATATAAAATGCTTATGTTCTTTATCTGTGTTTCTATCATCCCTTCCGGCAGGTTTTTGCAATGCGCTGCGAATTCCAAATCCAGTTTTTTCCCTAATGTTTTATGTGTTTCTTTGAAGAGCAGAATCTAATTTTGTATATGTATAAGTTTTTCCACCTTAGTGGCTTACTTTGTAATGTTACAGAGTTTATGTGCAAATTTTTGTGACTTAATATCTTTTAGCAAATTTAATATTTGCGTCTCGTTTCCCCCCCCCCCCTTATAATATTTTCG
>Ga0123352_10015330_pt1 | contig 12202 bp, 8 predicted proteins | sample TergutLab28metaG_FD_89700 | JGI IMG/M metagenome (GOLD analysis project Ga0123352, IMG submission 89700) | Labiotermes labralis P1 segment gut microbial communities from Petit-Saut dam, French Guiana - Lab288 P1 | ecosystem: Host-associated > Arthropoda: Insects > Digestive system > Gut ... | reverse complement strand
GGGAAGCCGACCTCTCACCCCCCCCCCCCCCATCAAGTGCAAGTGTCCAGATTAAGGGTAAGCATAATTATACAAATAATCTCGCATAAACTTTCAGGGTTTAGTCAGGGACAGCTTTACATAGGAGCATGTCTGTCTACTTGGTACACGGGCGACAAACGATTTACAGCTAATGTGTGGTTCACCGTGCATCGTCATTCAGTGTGGATAAGAAACCAACTAGATGTCACTTTTGTGTTATACTTTATTTCTCTTTTACAAGTTGCTCAACATGTTTCGGGCAACCATGTACCCATCTTCAGGAGCTGAAGACTGCGTAGTGTTATCGCCACGTGTTGGTATTGTGCCGTGGCTGCAGGAAGGCTGTCAGAACCGGTTAGCAAGTAGTGTGTCCATTGAGGAGTTCGTAGCAATTCATAAGACAAACTTAAGTTAACAACACTGCTCATCCCATGTGAAAACGCTGGCTGTGCGAACCGCAACACTGAGGGGGAAGAGACGCGCTGCAGCCACTTCTGGATTATACTGAGGTTTCAGTAGTTTTCCTCAGTCCCTCAGTTCAAATTGTACGATGACACATTAAACTAGGCCGTGGCTTTTTACTTCCACATCGTTTCCAATTCATTATTCACTGCCATCCACTCATTACACTACATACGTGCAGGCCTAATGTGAGTTGCTGGAGTGTCGATATGTAAACTGCAGTTGAACAAATTAGTTTCCTAAATTATCATTATCAGCCACGTGCAAATAATTTAATCATAACCTTGTTATTTCTGCTCTTCTGGTACGTGACTTAATGTTGGACGAAGGGAACTCGACATACTTCGCTATTTGAGTTTCCACGGTTCAGGCCGCTAATACATTCTGTGTACATTAAACACTTTGACCCTCACCGAAGTATAAATTGATAACTTTGAATTGGTCAAATTGAATTTTTAGTTTATTGTCCTAGGAAATAATGCGGAACCGTAATTATCTGGTAGAAGTGAATATAGCGACGATAATTAGTAGAAGCAATCAAGGCAGTTACAAGCAAAAATGACATACATGAATGTGATCAATAATGTACATTTATAATACGTCGAAAGGGAGAAATGAACTGAGGAATAAAAGTGGGTAACAGAACTGGGAAGACCTAGGCGTAGATGGGTGGATAATATTAGGATGGATCTCCAGGAGGTGGGATGTGGTTATATCGACTGGATTGGGCTGGCCCAGGATAGAGACAGGTGGCGGACGCTTGTGAGTGCGGAAATGAACCTTGGGGTTCCGTGAAATGCGGGGAATTTCTTGACTAGCTGCAAACCAGTTAGCTTCTCAAGAAGGACTCTGCACCATGGAGTAAGTAAGTAAGTAACAGAACTGTTAATTCAACGAAAAATATTTTTGTGAGATTCGGGATTTTCGGAGTGGTAACTATGAAAATACTGTCCTCTAAGATGTGACGCAGTATAAGCTGGTGGATTTTCCGATATTTGGAAGGACCCCACTGCCCGCGTCGACTATCATTGCAACGGAGGCGGCAGGTTCCACAGAAACTTTGAAATCTACGAGACAACATGGAGTCACACTACATAAGATAACATTACTCGACTAATTCCCTCTTCATTCACAATTAACTAACTCCATGACGCAGAGTCCTTCTTGAGAAACTAAGAGTTTCTCAGCTAGTCGAAAAATTTCCCTCAGTGTCTGGAAACCAAAGGTTTATTAACGTGGTGACAAGAGGCCTTTCTTTGCCTTTCTACTGAGCCGGATCAATTCAGTCCACGCCCTTTCTTACTACTTCTTTAAGAACAATTTTAATATTATCCTTCCATCTTTACTGAGGTCTTCCAAGTGGTCTCTTTCCATCAGATGTCCCCATAAAAATCCTAAATGCACCTCTATTCTTCCCCATACGTGCTACATGCCTCGCTTATCTCACTCATTGATTTGGTGGCCCCCTTAGGGTTTGTAAATAGTAGAACTTTACTCCCCTTCTGGGACTTCGTGACGTGTTAAAGGGTGGAATTCAAATTTTGGATACTTCGCAAACTACAAATTTAGAGATGTGGTCATTATCTAAACAATTCTTTCGAATTTATGGTGTGCTAATTGGGTGTAACACGTAGATCAGTCGTTTAAAAATATGTAAGTTTTAATTTTCATGACTCAGTGCATCAAAATTTGGTCGTTCACAAAAAAACAGTCCGTTATCTTTTAATTGTTCTTGTATTTTGACCTCTAAAAGCCTACTGGTTGCGTGCGTCAACGGGTTTAAAACTTTAGAACTGACATTCTGGCCACACTGTATTTATTTGTTTTGTTTCTATCTGAGAGCAAACAGCGACTTCTGTCCCATATAACACAAACTGACTGGTTTTTATAACAGAGATGAAAAGTGTTTACTGCGCGGTACGCACTGGGTCTTTAAATACAGCAGTCTGCGCTTTGTCTTTAAAGGGTTAAAATGGTCGATCAAGACTTGGGATGAAATGGCCTGGAGTGGATTGAACAGGCTCAGTATAGGGATACGTGGCGGACGTTTGTGCTTGCGCTAATGAACTTTCGGGTTCAAAAAAAATCGGGGAATTTCTTGACTATATGAGGGGTTTTTACCTTCTCAGGAAGAAATCTGATCCATGGAGTTAGTGAGTTAGTTAGAATTCTCGAAGAACTATGAAAGCTGTGTGTTTGTTCGTTTCAGTTTATGCGGGAATTGTAACTTTCCTGTACACAGTGTCTACAATTGACCGCATCATGGCGCTACTAGCTCTTTGCAACCTAATAAATTTAACGCGTACTTTCCAGTACGTGAATTACAAAGTCGAAAGTAATTAAGTTCTATTGATTGGATCTTTGTATTTCGTGTTACCACAAAGTGTCTAGGGAAATTCTTTTCGGGTTCGGTTGTGCGTATTATCAGTACATTCATATAGATTGAAACTTAATTACCAAATAACAAGACCGGCCATAAAAACGTTAGAAGCAACACCTTAATTATATAGAATAATGTCGTATTGAATATGGCGTTACATTTCCTTCGCATGGAAAGGAATTTTCAGGAATTCGACAAAACCAATGCAAGGCCTATTAGAAGCACTTATGTCTGAATGTAAGATCAGAGGGCAAATCTGTAAAAGTGAGGTGTGGAATACAATTTTCTGCATATTAGCTATATAAAACCTTCATTCTAAGTTCATAATGAAACACTCAGTACTTCATAATCCTCCGTGGCCTTTAGCTGCTAAGAATTCTCCAAACTCAACGCACATTTACCAAAACGAGGAGAAGGAGCCTGACTGGAGTCAACTTCACCTCAGAAGGTACGCTGTTTGGTTTACAGCAAGGGGAATGTAAGAGACTGAATTTACTGGGTATTCAGTCGAGGCCTTTACATTTTTTGTAATTTTGCCTCCATCAAGCATCGCAATTTCACCCTGCAAATCGTTTCTGTACATCTTTACCGCAGTTTCTCTGTTTTCGCCCGTAATGTACATTATGTCGGAGGTGAGGGCCATATACGAGCACAGGAACAACATGGAGATGGTAACTACACTTACATTCCAAATTAAATTGTTCATTCATACAACAACTCTCACGGCGTTCTTTGTTTTTCAACGCAAACAACTGGCTAGACTTATGGAATTGCTAGACGTTCAGCTTGTGTCACTCATTGAGAAAGTTAGGTCACCCACCAGGCATGAACCTATTATCAGAGAAACTTCCAAGCAAGCATCCATATTAACGTGGAGTTTACTGACTGTATGGTGGGTGGTGCTCTTCGCTTGGGGCGTGCTGCCAATGATTATAACATGCTTCGATATTCTGACGTCCACCGAACAAAAAACAAAGAATCTCTTGATTCAAGAGATGAATACCTAAAATACTTTGGTTTAATACTGTGGTTACCGCCAAATATTGACAAATTTCCTACATACGAATTGGTTTCTACGTATAACTTCATCGCTACTTACGCTGTAAGTTGTTGTTGTTGTTGTTGTAAAGCAGCACATGCTGTATTTTTATATTCATGTACAATATTTCAACGCACTTCAAGATACTAGCTTTCCGTATAGAAAGCATTGATGAGATCTTCTCACAGGCAATGGAAACAACGAATGAATGTTCCATCGAAAAAGAAACTTTGAATATGTATTCCATTCCCAAAGCCCATTTCTTGGATGATAAAATATTTAGTCTAATTCTACCGGAAGAAGTTATGAGTTCTGGTAGAGGAGTTCAACATGAAAGTGGAAGAAATCAGTTGACTGATTTGCGAGACGCATCACAATTTTCGACGAGGATGGTGACAAGCACATGAAAATCTCTAAATGATCACTCAGTGGAGATACCAAAAATACATTTCTATCGAAAGCATCGGATGAACTAACATCAACAGACCACAACATGCACCGGTATTTGATCGACTGCATAAAGTGCCGCCAGGCGCTCGTCCAGTAAGTATAATCAATTTGCTATAGCAGTTTTCTTTTATGTTTAATGTGTATGTGCTGGTAAAATTGCTAGTTAATGCCACAAATCCTTAAATTTGTATATATATATATGTGTATATATATATGTGTATATATATAAGTATATATATATACATATACATACACACACACACACACGATTTGTGCCCGTACAAATAATTTGCAAGCACAAAAATTCAAATATTGTATCAACAAAAATCCATTTATATTTTTTAAATTTTATAGCAATTATCGATATACAATATGTGATGTTATTAACCTATCATTTTCTGTGCGATGTCGATACGCTTAAATAATTATAACATCGAAATTGTCAGCTTAAAATGATTGGAAAAACGGCACACAGAGCTGGCCGAGCGGAGAACACTTTCCAAAACTTTTAAGGATCTCCTTTGAACCTTGTTTATTATCATATCAAAAGCGATTTTGATAATCTTGGTAGAGGACATCCCGTTGTTTTAAAAGTACAATATTAAAATGAAATAAAATATGCACTCTTTCTGTTACAACTATGTTTTTATTTTATTATTTCAAATGTTGGCTACTAGTTTCGGTTTGACTAGGCCATTATCAGGCCAATATTTATAAAAACTTAAAAATGCCGATATATATCGTATACATCTCATAAAAAGCATGATCTTGGGGAAAAAATGTTTTTGGACATAAAGTAAGTTTCATTTTCCCTACAAATTGGTCTGGAACATTTTTCATTTTACTAAGAACTCGGCGAGATATTATAACAAATAAACATAGGTCTTTACATAAACTGCCCCTCACTTTTGTCTGATTTTTATCAAATTCGAATTTTCTCGGTATAGTTGAGGTCTCTGCTCTTCTGGGATATGACGCCCATAACATCCTAGAAGACCGAAGACCTCACACACTTGATTTCGATGCATGTGGCACGCCTTATTTTTCGTTTAACTTGTTCTGGTAACGGAAGAATTGTTTTTGAAATACAGCCAGATCCTTCACACGAAAATGACACAGCTCTAATGCTCTTGTCACGACGTTCGCCGATAGAGGGCAGACGCTTCCACATCGCTTTCTCCACAGCATCCGTCAAGACAGGAGGCAGCTGAAGATTATTTACCAATTGCATGAAACACATTCCTTCCTCAGAAAATAACGCGCCCTCAGCTGGTCAAGAAAATTCCCGTATTTTATGCAAACCAGATGTTCAATGCCGCATTCACAAGAGCCCGACAACTGTCCCTATCCTCAGCCTGATCAAGTTCATGCTTCCTCATCCAATTCTTGAAGATCCCTTTTAATATTATACTTCCACTAGGCACAGTTCTTCAAAGTGGCCTCTTTCCTACAGGTGTGCCCACCAAAACCCTCTATGTACCTCTCTTGTCTCCCATACGTGCCGCATGTCCCGCTCATCGCATTCTGGATTTTATCAACCGAACAATATTGGGTGAGGAGTAGAATCATCTAGCTTCTAGTTATGTCGGCTTCCGCATTCCCCTGTTGTCTCGCCTCCCTTAGGCTCAAATATCTTCCACAGCACCCTATTCTCGAATGCCCTCAGTATGAGAGACCATGTTTAACACCCATACACAAAAACAGGCAAAATTATAGTACTATATATTCTAACATATTTTTGGGTAGCAAACTGGAAGACAAAAGATTCTGCACTGAAAGATATCAAGCATTAACTTCCTTGCAGAATATAGCAAACGAGTAAATTAAAGAACTTGCAAAGCATGAGAAACAAATGGAGGAAGCAGAGACGATATACCATATGTTGTTGCTTAATCGCTTTCGCCACATATTATGAAGAAATGCTTTGTGTAAGAATTAAAGCGTCATCAGAAATGCTAAACTATTTCTAAAAATGGAGCACGTCTGGTAAAAATTTCCGTAACTAAGTAAATGTATGTACGTCAACTCGAAGAGATTTTCCTGCTAATTTTATTTTATCACGGCATGAACATGTGAGAATGTAAATTTGCGGTACAGAAATTAGCTCAATTTATGTAATTGTTTTGTTTTTGGCGCAACAGCCCCTCACCCAGTGGGGCAGGGCTTTCTCATTCACGAAGTATCTAGATCACACACAAAGACCCACCACAGTCGGTAGGACTCCTGTGGACGAGTGATCAGCTCGTCGCAAAGACATCTATCTGACAAAACACAACATTCACAACAGACATCCATGCCTCCGGTGGGATTCGAACCGACAATCTCATCAGGCGAGCGGTCGCAGACCTACGCCTCAGACCTTGCGGTCACTGGGACCGGCTCGGAATATATAGGCTTACAAATAAAATACTTGGTTTCACAAATACCTGGTTATTCTGCAGAATTAATTATATTTAAACAACTACTACCACAGACATAAGACAGCGTGCGTCCACCCAAAATTATTATAAGAATCGAATTTTGGTGATGATGATGCTGAAATAAAAGATACACAAATTAATTAACACGTAACACTAAAACCAAAATAGGATTAATAACATGAAATATTCCAAAGTGTTTGTATTTTAGATTAGTTAGTATTGTCATGAATTGTGCAATCAATTTTAATTGCAACTCTATACTTTACAGCCTACTGTCACGTAATAGTATTTACTTAGGAATTTAATTTAAACGCGATCACTGATGTGACACGGATCTTGAAGTTTCTCAAAATTCGTAGAAGCTGTCCTGAAGATCGATGCAGCAGATGCCTCCGAATACTGGTTCGTATCGACAAACCTACATTGCTTCATATCCCCGCTGGTCACACTTTAATGCTCTATAACCTGCAAACATCCAGCTGTGTTCATTAGAGAGCAGGTTATGGTTTCTCATGATGCTAACGAAATGTAAACAATCAATTTTAGTCTCATCTCGAAAGAGCCCAGTTCGTGAACCATTTATATACTACCAAGTGCATTTCCAAAGAATACATTTTAATATTACTCTACTATCACTTTCGGGGTTTTTTTCCTGCATTTTGATGGTCAATTTTCACTAAGAAATTTGCGTCTTCCAAACATGCCTGCAAGACCAGCATATCCTAATCTCCTTAATTTAATGAGGCTGACAATATAAGAGCAGCAGTTCGGCTATGAGAAGGAAGAGAACTCTTTTACAGGAAAAGAGTAAACTTTATTCTGATCTTTCGTTTAGCCTTTTTTTTAAATATGCGGGCGTGTGGGTGGATGGTTTTCGTCTTTCCATTAAGTGTTCAGCTGAAGAGCAGCCTGCACAATAATACCAATATTGTATCCTGCATACTCAGACACGTATATATGAACACCGTATACGGGTCATTATAAACAAGAAATTCTCTCTGAAGAACCTGTTTACATTGCGACCGCCACTAAGTACAATGGCTCGTAGCCCGTCTATTTAGAACTGCCGTCTTCCTCATTTCTTATGCTCAAAGTGAACAGTTACTGAAAACACACAGAACTCCTGAAGCCTTAAGACGTAATGAATCTCCAATATGTCAATTAACATACTAATACCAAGTAATTGCTGTTTCGAAAATTTTTTTTAATATCCTACAAACTGTATAAAATAAATGTGGCAGGATGTCGAATTACGTAGCATATATATGTCACCAGAAAAATTCGTAATTCATATTCAGCTAAACAATCGAATTGCACCCTACATATATCTCAAAATTCAAACTAATTTACTTTCATACCCCTAGTAATTTTACAGTCTAAATACTAATTCTAATTCAGCTGCTGCAAACGGAAATCCATTAACAAACTTGTTTCTATAATTGACTTATTCAGGCAAGTCAGCGTTTCTATTTATCCCTAACATTTTACTCCATCTCCTTTCATTGCCATAAACGACTTAATTACTAAACGGATTTTCTTTTTCGTCAGCAGAATTTTCAGTGTAGTTGATGTTGGCATAGTGCCTGATGTCATGAAATCCATCAGCCATTTCGTCCCAGCAGAAAGCAACACACATCAGTTGTGCTGCGTCTTGATAAGAGAACAAACACGGTAAAAGACACCAACTTTATGAATCACTACAGGAATAGGCTTACATTATATAGTTTTTAAACCATATTTAATCAGATTACAAAATAATGATTTATTCATTTAAATAGAAACCAATTTGATGCACAATTTGTCTTCAGTATATTTCGTCAAACACCTCTACATGTTTCGGGCGTATCTGTAGCCCATCATCAGGAGGTACACCTTATGGATACAACAATTAGTACTTATTGTTTTTTGAGATAACTCTCTGTTGTCCTGAATGGGTTGGGACATAAAATTTACAAAATATTGTTTTCAATCTTACTGACGCTACATGTGAATACAACTTCGAAGCACTACAAATCAGTAAAAAGGAGTGTATTGAGCACGAACGTACTAGACCTGCTTTTCTGATAGGGGGAAAACACAAATACAAGGAATCCTCTCAAAGAGGAAAACATAGAGCTAACCCTCATAACTGAAGAAATTAGTGGCTCTGTTATTTAAAACAAAAATACCACGTTTATATATAAGAACGTACAGTGAATTAAAAACGACCAACATACTCTTTACACAGTTAATGACATCAAATTTCTCTGAATTCTTAATAATTTTACCTGCTAGTGGCTGACTCAAACAAATGCCTTATTTTCCGTGAAAATAACAAACAATAAAATATTTTGGCAACAACGTGCACGCTCAGTGCTCATACTCAAATCGGAAACACTCCTCTTTGTGCCCTGTTCTCCAAAGTTCCTTCTGTAAGTTGCAAGAACAAACAGCATTTACACTGTATAGAATATGTTGACATGGTTTAGCATACAGTACTGAAAACTGTGATAATGAAAAAAAGAGATGAACTCTATGGATGCCAACAGTTCAAATTTAGATCAAAATAATAATTTCTTCGGAGTACAACTGCAGCTCCTGAGTCTGACAGGAATTCTACCTCGCTCTGGCATATTTACTTCTCGTTGGAAAGTAATTTTTTACAATACATTTTCCATTGTAGCTATTATATGGTGTTTCCCCCCGCTACTTGCGCTCTTATACTCAATTTACGAAAACTGGGGTGATATCTCGGTGGTCACTGGAATGGTTTTCCAACTGTCGTTTTTTGTGAACTGCATTGGTACCTACGTTTACTTGATTTTAAACAGGAATTCGCTGCAGACGATCATTGCAACGTCGGAGGAAGCTTTCGGACGCCGGATAAAACACCTTGAGTTGGACAGAATAGGCCTGTATGATACAGTAATGGCTCAAGCACGCCGGCAGAACACCATCTTAACAAGAACGGTATTCACATTAAACGCCATTGCGTACATCTTCTGGACAATATTTCCGTTCATCTTATGGAGTATTCAAACCGAAAATGATCTTCGAAACGTAGAAAATTCTGAAATAAATAGGAGTTACGGTGACGGGCAGTGGAAATTTTTCTGTTTTAGAATGTGGCTCCCACAGAATGCCACACAAACCCCGATGTACCAGTTCATATATATTTATCAAGCACTTGAAAATTCCTTCCTCATTTCGCTACACGTTACACACATTATGATAACTCTCTCTTTAATGATCTACTTGACATTTCAATTTAAAGTACTGACAGCGAGCTTGGAAAGGGTAGACGACGTGCAACCATATTTGAAAGATGTGAGAATTTCGGATGGTGAAATATCAGGCATTAAACCAAAAGAACACAGTCAGAGCGGGAACGAAGAAAACTTGACAAATATGAACAAAAACATAGGGTACAGTGGCAGATATGAAGTGCTGCACCGTGATGAAAGCGACGGATGGGTAAAGACCGACAAGTTGGAAATGTTGCACATTCAAGACGATGAGGAAGCATACTGCTTTTTAGTCAACTGCGTGAAGTACCACCAATTTATTCTCCAGTAAGTAACCAGACTTGTAATAAGCAGAATTACTTTACTTATTCCTCTATACTTATCACCCTAACTTATGCAAATAAATATAAATCGCTCATTTGCGACAACAGTGTCACAACTCAAAATTTGTGATTTTTCAGGAGAAACTTTTAAAGGTTTTGAAGTGCTATAATTTTCTATGAGTGCAACGACGACACAACTGCTCTCCAGTGGCGAGTTTTACAAACTGCGTTATGACACTAAACCGGTTAAAAGTGCATCTGCAAACGTTTCTTTCTATACCAATAACTCAAAAATTCCAAAATTTTGAGTTGTGACACTCTTGTCGCAAATGAGCGAAATGTATAATGTTATGAAGCAATTTAGTGCTAAGAAAGGAATCCAAAATTTTCTCTAAGACAGTGAAGGAAAACGCGAACTAACGCATGGGAGTCGGAAAAAAAGCACAAGAAGGGTTAAATAATCCATTTCCTTATAATGGGATATGATTTCAACACTTGCAGTCTACAAGCAGGGCTTCTTTCCAAATTACCCAATCCCTGAACAAAGAAATACTTTGTGTATTTCGTTTAGTTAGTACATCGGACGATCGCAGTCAAAATCAACTACACTATTTTACTTTGCTAAATAAATCCTAATATTTTTCAATAATCGTTTTGTTTGACAATAATAATAATGAGTAAACTGGAAATTCGTGGAAAAGAATATAACTAGAGGATACAGGAGATAATTTTTAAAACTGTTTATGAACAAAGTTATGTGGTTCCTCATTAAAGTGGAAATTAGTTCCAAGTAAAGCATATTATAATAATCAGCGTTATCATTAGCTATAACATTATCGTTGTTATTGGTGTTGTTTTTAAAAGCCAGAAAACATACAACGGTAATTCCATTATATAACTGCCCTTAAATAGAACAAATTTCTTTCTAACGTATACAAAGAATAATTCCCGATGTTTAATGTTGTCACACGTTTAGGACACTTTTTATTTCAATATCAGTGACATGAAATTTCCCACAGTCTGTGAACAAACTTCTTTATTTTGATATTTTGCAACAAAAAATACATGCGTGCTATATTAGCGTCCATTCAACAACAGTTCCGCTTTCTGGATAAATTACTAGCTGTCATATTACGGAATTATTTCTTTCAGACGTACCGAGGATACGAGAAAGTTGCTCAGCCCTATGTTGTTCATGGACTTCGTGGTTGGTTTGGCTATGATGTGCACCACAGCGTTCCAGATCGCAGTGGTAATAATAATGATGGAGATAGAAAATTTGTTATATGTTTAAATTATGTTGTAAGACATTTCACTACACTTACTGCGCAAATAACCACTGTTCGTTTCCGTTCCTGCATTTGCAGAGTTAGCATTACGAAAATAATATAAAGTTTTGGTTTCACTTCCAGAAATTGTGCTTTACTTACTTACACCATGGTGCAGAGTCCTTCTTGAGAAGCTAACTGGTTTGCAGCTCGTCAAGAAATTCCCCGCATTTCACGGAACCCGAAGGTTCATTACCGCACACACAAGCGTCCGCCACCCGTCTCTATCCTGGGTCAGCCCAATCCAGTCCATATACCCACATCCCACCTCCTGGAGATCCATCCTAATATTATCCACCCATCTATGCCTAGGTCTCCCCAGTGGTCTTTTTCCCTCAAGTTTCCCCACCAAGACCATAAACACCCCCTCTCCTCCTTACTCATACGCGCCACATGCCCGGCCCATCTCATTCTTCTTGATTTTATCACCCGCACAATTTTGGGTGAGGAGTACAAATCATTTAGCTCCTCGTTATGCAGTCTCCTCCATTCCCCCGTTACCTCGTCCCTCCTAGGTCCAAATATTCTCCTCAACACCATGTTCTCAAACACCCT
>Ga0123352_10015329_pt1 | contig 12202 bp, 15 predicted proteins | sample TergutLab28metaG_FD_89700 | JGI IMG/M metagenome (GOLD analysis project Ga0123352, IMG submission 89700) | Labiotermes labralis P1 segment gut microbial communities from Petit-Saut dam, French Guiana - Lab288 P1 | ecosystem: Host-associated > Arthropoda: Insects > Digestive system > Gut ... | reverse complement strand
CAATAGACTTGTGACGAAACAAACATATGTCATTCTGAGCGAAGCGAAGAATCTTGGTTTTTAAGATCCTTCACTGCGTTCAGGATGACACCGAAAGACCGTTTCGTTACAACTCTAATGACAGAGCAGTTGTAGGGTTGAGGCTGCAATGACAGAGCAGTTGTAGGATGGAGGCTTGCCCTCACCGCAAATATTATACTTCACACAAAAAAGAGCTGCCGAAACAGCTCCTTTGCTTTTTGTCAATCTGCGGGATTATTCATCAACTTTCTTAATCTTCGAAAGTCCTGCCAAAATTTTTTTCTTGCCAATACCTTCGAACTCTACAGTGAGTTCGGTATCCGCGCCTGCGCTGCGCGCATCGATAACAGTACCTGCTCCGTACTTGAGCGAGCGTACGCGATCGCCTGCTTTGAAGTCGACTTTTTCGCGCGTTGCGGCTTCGACTGTCTGCCTCGCGCCTTGTGAGTAGTTCTTTCCTCCAAAGCTGATGTCGATAGAATTTCGTACCTTATTAATTTCGGCATAGCGGGATATACCCGTTCTTTCTGCCGATTTGCTTTCCGCGTTTTTCTCTTCTGCTGAAGGATTTACCTTGTCGATATCGTTTTTCTTATCCATATTCACATTCTCCAAATTTTCGTCTGATATTTCGCCGACAAAGCGGCTGATTCGGCTGTATACTTCGTTACCCATCACCCAACGCCTGTATGCGCATGTCATTGTTAGCTGGCGGCGCGCACGGGTGATTCCTACATACGCCAAGCGGCGTTCTTCCTCGAGTTCTTTCGGCGTTTCGCTTGTTACGGCGCGGTAGCTGGGGAACTGCCCCTCTTCGCAGCCGATAAGGAAGACCGAATCAAACTCCAATCCCTTCGACGAATGTATCGTCATCAGTGTTACTGCATCGGCGTCGGCATCGTAGTTATCGATGTCTGCCACAAGCGCAAGTTCTTCCAAAAATGCCGACAGCGTTGGTTCTTCAGTCGTCTGCTCAAACTCAACGGCTTTCGCCGCCAGTGCATCGATGTTCTCGATGCGTCCAAACGCTTCTTCTGTGCCTTCGCGCTTGAGTTCGCCTATATATCCGGTTTCGCGCAAGACCGTATCAAGCACTTCCGATACGCTCTTTGTTTCTGCTGCCGTCTTAAAGCTCAAAATCATGTCTCTGAACTCGCCGAGTTTTTTCACTGCTCTGTCGACGCCTACGTTTTCAAGCTCGCTCAGAACCTCAAACAGCGTTTTGTCATGGTTTCGTGCGTAGTCTTCAAGTTTCTGGATTGTGACATCGCCAAGGCCTCGGCGCGGTACATTTATTATCCGCAGAAGCGATACGCCGTCACGCAGATTATTGACTAAGCGTAAGTACGCCAAAACATCGCGAATCTCTTTACGGTCGTAGAAACGTGTACCCCCGAAGACTTTATGCGGTATTCCCATTTTTACGAATTCTTCTTCGATGGCTCTCGACAGGAAGTTGCTGCGGTACAGCACGGCATGGTCGGAATATTTCACGCCGTTCATATGCGCGTTGGCAATCATCCATGCTACAAAGCCCGCTTCTTCTCTGTCACTCGCGGCTTGGCGAAACGCTATCTTGTTGCCTACACCCGCGTCCGTCCATAGCTGCTTGTTTTTGCGCTCCGAATTGTTGCGTATTACCGAATTCGCGGCTTCGAGAATCGTCCCGGTTGAGCGGTAGTTCTGCTCGAGCTTTACAACTTTCGTGCCGGGGAAGTCTTTCTCGAACCCGAGTATGTTGCGGATATCCGCGCCGCGCCAACCGTAGATGCTTTGGTCGTCATCCCCAACTACGCATATGTTTTTGTGTTTACCAGACAGGAGTTTTACCAGCTCGTACTGCGCCGCGTTGGTGTCTTGGTACTCGTCGACCATTATATACCTAAAGCGATTCTGCCACTTTTCGAGAATCTCGGGGTGTGTTTCGAAAATCTCTACTGTTTTCATTATCAGGTCATCAAAGTCGAGCGAGTTATTCTGCCGCAGTTTGCGGGTATACAGCTTGTAAAGTTCGGCTATATTCGCCCCGCGGAAGTCCGTGCTTGATGTACTCTTTACTGCGGTCTCCGGTGTAATCAATTGGTCTTTGAAGCGGCCTATAGCCGCGACCATGCCCTTTGGCGGATACATCTTATCGCCCAAATTCAGTTCTTCGAGGCACTTCTTGATAAGCCTTAACGAGTCATCGGCATCCAGTATCGTGAACGAACTCTCATATCCTATATTATGTATTTCGCGCCTAAGTATGCGTACACACAGCGAGTGGAATGTGCTTACCCACACTCCTTCGCCTTCATTGCAGATTGCGTTCACTCTTGTGCGCATCTCACTCGCGGCCTTGTTCGTGAATGTTATCGCAAGGATATTCCATGGCGCGATGCCATGGTCCTTAATCATATTCGCTATACGGTGGGTCAAAACCTTTGTTTTGCCCGACCCCGCGCCCGCAAGTATCAGCAGCGGCCCGTTGATATAGTTTGCCGCTTCTTGCTGCGCCGGATTTAATGTCTGGTGCGCCATATTTCTAGTGTCCCCCGTAGATAGTTCATTAATTATTTCTTCAACAAAAAGATAAGACCCAACTATGTGTGGGTTCAAAAAGTAACTTTGCGAACGAATGTTATTGTGAATATCATACCACTAACTTAGCATAAACGCAATAGCAAACTTTGCAATTTAGCGCGTACTGTGTTAAGATGTTGTTATGGCTTACTTAATCTTACTACATATTGTTGGCTTTACAGGCGGGCTGCTTGTTAAGAAGAGCAAGAAAGTTCCTGCGGGGATGCTGCTTGGTTCGCTTGTTTCGGTCGTCCTGCTTAATCTCGCCACAGGATATGATTATGAATATCCAATGAACCTCCGGCTTGTTATACAGGTGTTCGCGGGGGCGTTTATCGGCCTTAGTTTCACTCGCGCCGATGTTTTTCGTCTGCGCATATTGTTCAAACCCGTTATCATTCTCATAGCGATGTTGACGGCAATTAACGTGTTATTCGCAATGCTTATTTCCAATTTCACAACTCTCGACTACTTCACGGCTCTGTTCGCGTCTGCACCGGCCGGAGTTTCCGATATGACGCTAATCGCCCAAGATTTTGGCGCGAACCCCCAGCAGGTTGCCTTGCTGCAGATATTCCGTTTTGCGTTTGTGGTTGCCTTCTTCCCATTCCTTATTCGGCGCATAGTGCCGAAAGAAACGCCGCAAGACCTCACTTCATCTGCGCCGGAAATAGCAATCCCCGAACAGCAAGCCACGCGTGTGAAGAAAGTGCCTCGGCTGATTCTCACAATAGTAACCGCCGCCGCAGGTGCTATGATTGCGCGTTTCTTCGGAATTCCTGCAGGCACGCTGATAGGTGCTTTAACAGCAACAGTTCTGTTAAACACAATCTTCCAGACTGCCTACATACCGCCAAACGTCCGCGTGTTCATACAAGGTTTTGCCGGATGTTTCATTGGCAGCCAAATAACCCTGGCAACGATATCACAGCTACAGTTTCTTCTGCTGCCGGTCGCGTTTATCACCGTTCAGCTCATAATCATGACATTTCTCACGGCTTGGGTGCTGCAGCGTTTTTCTCCGCTCGACCGCGCTACATGCCTGGTCTCATGTGTCCCGGGCGGGCTTCTCGAAATGGGCATCCTCGCCCAAGACCTTGGATTACGCGTTCCGGAAGTCATATTCCTGCACACTTGCCGCGTCATCGCCGTAGTCTCGATAATGCCGGTGCTGCTGTTTGCGCTTACGCGCGCGTTTTAACCTTGTACCAATTAAAAACACAGGTGATGAAAACTTCGTCAGCTGCGTTTTGTGATGTGATGTTCTTACATTTTACTTTTCAGGCTGACTGATATCAAATAATTGTAATCTATTTCTACACCACTATTTATAAGTTTCGCTAAGATGTGAACTGAAACACTGAATGGTTTTCCTCTGGAAAGCCCGCGCTCTATTTTTGCCAAGTGCGCATGACTAATCTTGCATTTTTGACTAAATTGGCGTAAAGATTGGTTGCCTCTGGCCTCTTTAACTTGTTGCGATAAGTAGCTGCTTTCAGTAATCATAAAATCACTCCTTTAGTCACTCTATATTGTTTCAAAGGTGATAAAACCATCTCTGCACTTATTTCATCGCGATACCATTTGATACCATTTCGAAGATATCATAATACCATTTGATACCATTGTCAAGAGGTGTTTGATATGTTCTTCAAAAGAATTGGAGATTTAAGGACAGACCGGGACAAAACACAAAAAGAAATTGCAGATATATTGGTGTGTAATAGACAAGTGTATGCACGATACGAAAGAGGGGTTCGAGAAATCCCTGTGTCAATGGTTTTGGCTTTAGCAAAATACTATGGCGTAAACGTTGATTACCTACTGGGCTTGACTGATAATCCCATTCCTTATCCACGTAAAAATTCTGAATAATCGCCACCGAACATTGTTCGCTTTCTAATTATGTAATTGCGGCTCGGATGCCGCAATAGAGTTGTAACGAAATTGTTTTTGATTGTCATTGCGAATGTAATGAAGCAATCCAGAAGTATTAGGAATCAAGCATTTTCCTGGATTGCTTCGTCACTCCGTTCCTCGCAAAGACAAGGCTCATTGCAATTTCGTTACACTTTAATGACGTTCTTGGCTGTTATCAACCCCTACAAAATGCAAATGAAAACAAGCCAGAGAGATTGGTATCCTCCAGCTTGTTGTTTTTTCGTTAATTAGTTCTTGTTTTCGTCTTCCGGTTTGGTGTATACAACATCGCTTGGCGGTGTCTCGTTGCAGCACTCTTGGTCTTGCTTTTGAGCAGCTTCTTCTTCCATTTTGCGGATGTTTTCGTTTAGGTTTTTCGACACTTCATCTACGAGAGCCGCTGTTTTCTCGATAACAGCCTTCGCGCCGTATTTGAGTTTCGGCTCCATGTCTTTGTACATATCTTGAGCTTTTCCGCTGAAATCCTTCGCGAACGAATCTACCTGTGCGGCAAACTGGTTCATTTTTTCGTTGACTTTGTCGGTGTCAATCTCAATACTCTTGTAATTCTGTCCTTTTTCGCTCTTGCCTAAAACAACAAGCAAATCTTGAGCATCATCAACGCTTATTTTGCCGTCTTCAAGCATTTGAAGCACTTTCATTCTTTCGTCCTTCATAAAATCCTCTCCTTCTTTATAGTTAAGTTTTGAAAATACCAGTAATAGTTCCTGCGCCCCATCGGCGTCAATTTTGTCATCGCCGACCATGTTCAGCACCTTCATGCGTTCTTCTTTCATACTATACCTCCCATCGCAATTATTATACAGCAGTCAAAATCATGTTCACTGTCTATATATACGGCGGGTTAGCGAAAAAGTTTATACTACAGTGAGTTAAGCTGAAAGCAGACCAAGGCGAAGCCTTGCAGTCTGTTTTCAATTTAACGAACGACCCTACCCTTGAACTTTGTGCCATGCACAGAGTTCAAGGGTGGGACTTACGTATTCGGCATAGCCGAATACGTAAGTGTAGTATTACACCTGTTGGGCCTGCAACATTTCGGCTTGGTAATGAGTTATGAGAGTATCCATAATTTCAGTGATATCGCCGTCCAATATAGAATCCAGACGATGCAAAGTCAGCCCGACGCGATGGTCTGTAACACGCCCCTGCTGGTAATTGTATGTGCGTATGCGCTCCGAACGGTCGCCCGTGCCTATTTGGCTTTGGCGTTCCAGCCGCTCCTTGCTTTGTTTTTTCTCAAGCTCTAGGTCGAAAATCTTTGCGCGCAGTACCTTGAGTGCCTTCTCCTTGTTCTTGAGCTGGCTCTTTTCATCCTGGCAGCTTACAACAATGCCCGTAGGCACATGAGTCAGGCGCACGGCTGAGTCTGTCGTGTTAACGCTCTGCCCGCCATTGCCCGATGAACGGAATACGTCTACGCGCACATCATTCATATCGACTTCGACATCCACTTCTTCCGCCTCCGGCAGTACCGCCACGGTTACTGTAGATGTGTGAATACGTCCGCTCGATTCTGTCGCGGGTACACGCTGCACACGGTGTACGCCCGATTCGTATTTCAAACGCGAATACGCGCCTTTTCCGGTTATCAGGAACGAGACCTCCTTGAAACCGCCGACTTCGTTCTCGTTCAAACTCATTATCTCTGTCTTCCAACGGTTACGTTCGGCAAAACGCGTGTACATACGGAACAAGTCGCTCGCAAAGAGAGCCGCTTCATCGCCGCCTGCTCCACCGCGTATCTCGACGATAACATTCTTGTCGTCATTTGGGTCTTTGGGCAGCATCAGGACTTTCAGCCTGCTTGTCAGCTCTTCGAACCTCTCCTGACTGTCCTTGAGTTCCTCTTTCACAAGCTGGCGGAAGTCATCGTCCAGGCTTTCGTTCAGCATCGCCTTCGATTCCTCAATGCCTTCCTGCGCCTTCTTATACTCGCGATAAGTTTCAATTATCGGCGTAAGGTCGGAATATTCCTTCATAAGCGTGCGCCAAGTATCTTGGTCGGCAATAACTGCCGGGTCGTTTACTCTTTCTGCAAGAACCTCGTATTTTTTTTCGATTTCATCAAGTTTCTGGAACAAGTTGGCTACCCCTTTTCTATCACAATATAACAATTATAACAGGATTACAGTTTGAAAAACAAGTCTGTTTTTTTGCCGATTTTTCTAAATCCGCATTTAAGATACATTTCCTTGACGGTATCTTCTTCGTCTGTCACCAGATAAATTGTCGAAACACCGCATTCTCGCGCAGTTTCGATTATCGCTTTTAGGATTGCTGCACCATAACCTCTGCGCTGCTTACTTGGCAAGACAGCAAAATCTTCTATCTTTGCAACGCCTTCGCAGATAAATAAGTCGCATTTCCCGACTGCCTCGCCGTTGTCATAGCAAACGTAGCAGTCAACCCCTTCCGGCGACAAATATGTGTCCTTACGCCGCTCTACACGCCTTGTACAGAAGTCAACGCCTATGTCCTCACCGTCATGCTCTGTATCCATACGCAAGACATCATCCAGCATTGCGGCATTGCTTACCTTGAAAATGCCGCACCCCGCTTTCTCGCATAACACAGAAGAAGGAACATCCAGCAAGTAAAATCCGTTAACCGTAACCTCCGGCTTATGCGCAAAAGTTTGCAGCAATTCGCTGTTTACTTCAACGTATGATGCAATATTACAGTAGCCCATGCCTTTACGGTGATATATTTCGCCCTCAATAATACCGCGCAGCTCATCATCAGAGCCTGCGCCTTTTATCAATGTGTAATTATGGCTGTACATATCCGGCAGCAAATCATCCCTAAAGCGGATGTAATTTTCTCTTTCAACCGCTTCCGAGAAACATTTGTAATATCCTGTCTCGCAAGCGAGTATTTGTTCGTTATCCATTGTTCTAAGCAAATTTCTCACCCACTACGTTTTAGTTATCTTCAAGCAAGTCCTGCGAATATCTTCTCGATAAGAACATCGCCCTCTATATCCGCCGTAATGGAAAGCGTAAGCGCATTTCCTACAGCTATGCACGCAAATGTATACGGCAGACCCGGTGTTGGGCTTATGACAAACTCAAGGTTTTCGATACGCTCTTCTACCCGTTTCGGCAGCCGCACAAGCCCCAAGTTGGATAACATGGTCGTTACCTTTTTAAACATCGTCCGAGTTATCATTTTGAGCATGAATTTTTCTAACCATCTCGGCATTCTATTCAAAGCTTTCAGCGCGATATTAGCCTCATCGACCGCTGTTTGCGCAAACTTCGCGTCAACTGTCGCAAGCTGTTGCTGGACTTGCTGCGCCATTGCAGAAAACTCCGCGCTCTCAGGCATAACTACATTCTTGCTGTTTACAAAGTTCCGAATTGTCTTACTTGGGAAAAAGCTCCGAAAATCAACCGGAAAATTTATAACTATCTGCGCCTTGCTGCCGCTTGCATCGCGTTCCTCGGCAATTGCCGAAAGAATACGCGCGGCGATATACGTTCCAACCGTAACATCATGCGCTTTCGCGCTTGCCTTGATTTTAGCAAGGTCGAAAGTTTTTGAGGCAACCCTTGTGGGCGCACTTCCAAAATGGTTATGCTTGTACGCTTTGCCCTTGAGTCCATCCTTGTTGGGTTGCGGTTTTTCCGGGCTTGCGTACCGTGCGTAGGCATCTTCTGTTTCTTCGGGCAGCGCAGTTCCTTCACAATCTATGATATCGCCTTTGTCCGCCTCTACGCCCAAAAGCTCGAAATACCGCACCAGCAACGCGCTCGTAATCTTAGATAGCCCGCGCCCGTCCGTCATAAGGTGTGACGTTTCGACCTTGAAATGCCGCTCACCGTAAAGCACCCGCAAAATATGTCCGTCACCCTCGTTGTAGTATGCCGAAAACAGCGGTTGTTCAGCTTAGAGAGCAATCTGCGGAGGTTCTGCAATCATCTCGTACCGAAAGTTGCGTAAACACCCGCTAATATACTGCTGACGCTTTACAAGGTCATTCAGAGCTTGCTGCAAAACCTGCGAATTAACCGCCTCTTTCAGATGCGCCGTAATGCTGAATGTCCCCAAATATTTATCGTTTGCTGTCGAGGCGTAAACCTCGGCCATAAAATCAAGCTCTATGATACGTTCCATACACTACCCTATCCTTGTCTGCTAAATCACGCATGGTCGTAATGTCTGCTAAACCATGCTCACTAAGTATATTATGCACAGGCATTGCTTGGTCGCACCCTATTTCAAACATTATCACACCCGAAGGCTCAAGCAATGAAGGCGCACGCCGCGAAATCTCACGGTAGAAGTCCAACCCGTCGTCACCGCCGAACAATGCCGTATGCGGTTCGAAATTTTTCACATTTGGCTCTAATTGAGCCATCTCGCCCGCGCTGATATACGGCGGATTCGAAATAATCATGCCGAACTTCTCTGTCACTGCAAGCTCCTCGCAGACATCGGCGAATACATCGCCCTCTGCAAAACTAATGCGCTCTGATACCTTGTTCACTTCAGCATTGCGCCTTGCAACATTCAGAGCCTTTGGTGATACATCAACCGTGATAACATGTACATCAGGGCAGTTAATCGCAAGTGATACCGCGATACAACCCGAACCTGTACCGATTTCCAGCACACGGCGGATACCGCATTCGCGAATCTTTGCTATCGCGGCTTCAACCAATATTTCTGTATCCGGCCTGGGTATCAGCACATGCTCATTAACCGCAAATCTAAGCCCCATAAACTCGCATTCTTTGACGATGTACGCAACCGGCTCAAATTTCTTGCGCCGTTCAATCAGCGCGAAGAATTCATGCCCTTGCTCCGGCGTTAACCCTAACTGCGGATTCGTCAGCACATACAGGCGGTCTTGCCCTAAAACAAAAGCAGCAAGTAACTGCGCATCGAGCCAGGCGGTTTCAATGCCTGCATTTTGCAGAATATTCGCGCCTTGGCGTATCGCCTCATCCAGTGACAGGCTGTTCATCCAGCACCTCTTTCACTGCGGCGATTGCAACCTCTATCTGTGCTTCGTCGGGTTCTTTCGTTGTCATGCGCTGCAGCCACATGCCCGGTACGCTCACAAACTTTACAAAGCGCGAGTCGGAGCGGCCGGCCCAACGTATAACTTCATAAGACAGCCCGGCAATCAGCGGCACAAGGACAATTCTCATCCCAAAGCGCAGCAGCACTACATCGGTTCTGACAAAGAAGAACGTAATCATACTGATAACCATCACAAACAGCAGGAAGCTTGTCCCGCAGCGTTTATGCAGACGCGAACACTGCGCCACGTTCTCGACCGTAAGCTCGCGTGAGTTTTCAATGCAGTTTATGCACTTATGCTCCGCACCGTGGTACTGAAACACGCGTTGTATGTCTTTCATGCGCGATATCGCGAAGATATACCCCACCAGGATTAGAATCCGCAGCACGCCTTCAATTATGCCCAATGCCCAAGTATGCCCACCGATTATCGGGTTTGTGAACGATGCGATAAACGCCGGGAGCAGCATGAACAGCCCCATACCCAGCACCAGTGAAATTGCTACGGAGACATAGATTGTAACATCTGCCAGCTTGTCGCCAAGTTTGCTCTCAAGCCATGCTTCAAATTTCGACGGTTCTTCCTGCTCTCCCGTATCCTCAAGCGCGATATCGGCGGATTTCGTCATGAGCTTTAATCCCAATATCATGGATTCTATAAGAGCAACAACACCGCGGACTATCGGCAGCTTCAACAATGCCGAACGCCCGTCAGACCTTGCAAGCTCGTCCTTTATAAGCACAATTTCATTTTTTGGGTTGCGCACAGCCATGGCATAACGCGCTTGATTACGCATCATAACGCCTTCGATAACAGCCTGCCCGCCAATTCCCGAATTCTTCTTACAATCCGACATATCTAATCCTTTCACTTACATTCTAATTAAAATTACCAAACCTATCAGCGCAAATACGAATATCCAAATTGTCGACCATATTGCTAACACAGTCTTTGAAACGCCTCTCCTGTACAAAATTATGTGCTGAAGTTGCACCGGCAATGTTGATACTACTCCGGTAACGAGCCCGAAAACAATAAATTCAGCTACACTTGTTGTGGTCATTGCTCTAAAGCCCCAAATAGCGGTTGCTGCTGCAAATCCGGCAGTCATGCCCGGAAATATCAAGAAAACACACACGGCAAGTACATACCATTTCTCTAAGTATTCCTTCATCAAAGCATTCATATCAGTTCTCCCGAATATATGGCTTACAAACGAAAAAACCCCGGCGATAAGTACACAAGGTTTTCAACGCAACACTATTAAACCGAGCTAACGGGCATCGTTAATGAAAACTGTTTCATCCGCGCGGATGAAACCTAAGCGCTCGCGGGCCACTCTCTCGACAAACGCATCGGTATAGTGGTATCTAAGGTCCTGCTCAAGCTCATACGTAACTTTGCGTGCCGCCTCAATTTGCCTTAATAATTCAGCTTCTTGCGCAAGCAACGCATCGAAACGGTAGGACTGCGCCAAAAACGCTACCGCAAAAGAAATGCCAATAGCCAGCCAAAACGCAAAATACAAGCGAAACCGCGTTTTCGAGCTGACCAGCATCCCCAAGAACGTAACTTTTTTAGACTCTTGCTTTTTGGCCTCAGATTCTTTCGGCAATTTTTGCTCCACGGCTGTACCTTACCTTCATCAACGTTTTCGGAATATTATCGAAATATCCCTGAACAGCTTGCGTCTTCTTATTTTGACACATGCGGACGTGTTTTGCAAGAGTTTTTTACAAGGTTTGCCCAACACACGCAAAAATTTTGCCGCAATGCCGTATGGTATCGCTGCAATGCGCAAAATCAGCCTTAGCGGAGCAAGTATTAAATTCAATAATACAGCCAGGACACGCTTAATAAAGTTTATTATCGCTGTCGATACTGCCATTATCACAACACTAAGCGTAAGAAAATAAATCAGCGCACCGAGAAACGCTCCGAATATCGAGTATGCCCGCACTTCGCCGTCCATCGTATGCTGCAAAAATATGAACATACCACCCGCCGCAAGCAGCCAGTACGCAATATCTTCCAGTTGTATCAACACCGACGGGTGCGGTATTGCAACCCTAATAAGCCGAAAAACATCGTACATAAAGCCAATTGCAAACCCTGCGGCGCAGGCAAGTAAAAACAGGCGCGCTTGTTCCGAAACCGATAAGATCATGCGTACCCTCTCACTTAAATATCCTGCCTAAAAACTTAGGTTTTCCCTTGCCGTAGCTATGCCCCTCTTCATAATTCAGCGATATAACCTCCCCGTCAACCGCCAGCTCTCCGCTGTCAAGGTTCAGGCGGTTCACATGCAGCCCCACGCCTCTAAGTATCAGTATGCCCAGCTCGGTGTCAATGATTACCGTCTCTTCATCGAACGATACAACATCAAGCACGCCTGTTACGCTTATGTTCTCACGCCGCTCAAGCGTTACTGTATGTTTCAAACCTGCTCTTTTTTCGTCCGGCATAGCACCGCCCCCTTTTCTCTAATTATATAGATTATGATGGGCAGATAGAACTTAATCCGCAATCTGTATTATCGGGCGACCACACAGGGTCGCCCCTACAATACAGACCTCGCCGGCTCCTTTCCCAAAGGAGCCGGCAGCCTTAGGCTGACTGAGGATTAAGATTTTATTTGCAAAAGGT
>Ga0123352_10015325_pt1 | contig 12203 bp, 8 predicted proteins | sample TergutLab28metaG_FD_89700 | JGI IMG/M metagenome (GOLD analysis project Ga0123352, IMG submission 89700) | Labiotermes labralis P1 segment gut microbial communities from Petit-Saut dam, French Guiana - Lab288 P1 | ecosystem: Host-associated > Arthropoda: Insects > Digestive system > Gut ... | reverse complement strand
TTTCCTTTAGGTATCCCCAAAGGAAAACGTCACACGGGCTTAAATCTGGTGACCGTGCCGGCCACTCCACGTCTCCCCTTAAAGAGATCAAACGCCTAGGGAACAACAACAACAAAGCCCCGATGTTCACCGGTCCAAACCATTATGGGTACTGACAACGGTAGAGGCTAACCAACCGCATGTCACTACCCGCACCTCTCTACCACCACTACAGCCCTCACAGTGCCCCTTAGAAAAGTAGGAGATCTTTATGCCCCACCCTGTAGAAAACTCAAGAATGAAGCGGCTATGAGACGCGTTGGGTCGCAGCGCCTCAGGATATAAGAGAAGCTGTGGTCTGTCTATCATTATGTGTGGCTTTAATCTTAAAGTCGTCTGGGACAATGGTAAAGACGGAACTGACCCGGCACTGTATAAGATTAGGGAAGTACTTGACGCATTACTGTTTACGGAACGCAATAAAAAAAAAAAGCTGGCTTTAGTTTGTAATGTCGCGATGGTGTCATTGGGATTTTTTGTTGACATAATCCTTCTGGCCGCACTGTGGCCCTGGGGTCGACTCAGCCTCTAACAGAAATGAGTACCAGGAATATTTCATGGGGGATAAAGGTGGCCGGTGCGTAGGGCTGACAACCTTACAACCTTCATGTGCCGACCGCCTTGAAATCTGGGAGCCTCAACCTCCTGGAAACCTCAGGGCCTGCCCAGGCCTGTTAATGGGATTAAAAAAAAAAAAGTTTGTAATGTTCAGAGTGATTTGTAGACTTTCGTTCGAATCCCTGTTATGGAACTGCTTACTGTATTACAGTCTGTTAGTACCAACAAATGCACATATTATGCTAATATGCATGTTACCTTCTCTGGCTGCTACAAATACACATTTTATATTAATATATATTTCACTTTTGTATGATATGTGCATTTGTTTGTAGTAAGGGATTGTGATCATTTACAGTGCACAGAGAGAATAATACGAAAGTGCTTACTGTCTGTTCCACAATGACAGAATGAATGTGTTTACAGTTGACAGCGAAAGAAGTATCAACGTAATTTCCTATACAAACGAATTTTAAGCTGCAAGGACATTTGTTGCGGTACGAATGTTCCATACAGAAATTAACTTTGTGGCGTGCATTTGTGTGCATTGTAATCGGCAGCGTATTAGTATCTGGTGTAACATTAAAGAAAAAGGCCTCCAAGCTACTGAATTGTGATTAGCAAAACTTATTGCACTGTCTACTCTTCTGAACCTTCTGTAGGCACAGTAATATTGGCCCTACTAAGCGGTAGCCTGCCAGCGCGGCATTGGACACGCACTGGCTCCAATTTTATTCGTCATCCTCGGATCCTATTTCCGTCAGATCCACCTTAATGTTATCCTCTCCTCCGGTCTTCTCCTCGGTGTTTCAGATGGCTTTTCCCGCATCGAAAACATGTCAAAGTTTTGTCATTTTACTGCCTACATGCATAGACCGTCTAGCGTCTTTTATTTCGCTGTCAAAAGAATAGCTGACCTCTATAATTGAAGAATTTTCTCGTTACCTGTGATAGGCAAAACTGACTACGTTATACAGCACTCATACTTCCGTTCCTGGAAATTTAATTGTCTTACACTTGTAATTGCACCCCCCCCCCTCAAAATAAGACACCACGAAAAGTAACAATGTAATTGTTTGGTACATGTCTTGGTGTGTAGCATTTTGAAGAGTGGACGTGATGATAAGCTTTTTTATGGACATTAACTTGAAAGTTTAAAAATTTCAAAGCATTTTGCATGGTGGTAGAACCACAACGTCGACTTTCCGATTGACTATTACAGTGAAACTTCACACTGAGGAAAAGAATAAATACTTACAGCGTTTTGGTTGGAATGCATCTTGTTGTGAAACCAATTAGGGTACCCAAACATCTGGTTTAATAATGTTACAAGATTCTAAACAAGCACTTTGTGAAGATGTGTATTGGTTACAGTTGAGAGATAATTTTGTGAACGTGCTGGAAGAACTGAAGGCATCGCTACAAGTTAATAAGTATGGACCAATGAAGAGATCCAGTTTGGTAGATCGTTAGCTATGGGTTTGTTTCTGATCGCCGTATCAATTAGGCATTAAGTTACTGAATGTTCCTTCGTTAGTCAATCAGCCTAGCAGCTGAACAAGGAATTGCTTTACTTATTTGGTGAATCACTCATTTAATCGACGCCTTTTTATTCAGCTCGTCTATCCGTTTATCGTTTAATCAGATGGTTACATACTTGGTCGTTGTAAAAAGGTTATTATCGCATGCGTTAAGGCTGTGAGCCGTTACATTCCGTAAGGTACAGATATAGGGTGGAATCTGATTAAACAGTTACACACTATCCATCGTTCAACGCCACTTACCGGCTTCCGCCGTGTCGGACAGTAATGTTACTCTCTGAACATCAAATGTTGGCGGAATCACCAAAGGCTTCATAACATCACTTCTCATGACCCTCTTCTGGGTTCGTTCTGCTCACTGATACAGACAAATTACAATCATCAGTTGACTAAAAATGGCGTCCACTTTGTTTCATCAATTTGCCCTCTTTTTGTCCGCCACTGCGTATCTCATCTATTCATCTCATTGTATGTGTCTCTTCTTTTCTTTTTTTTATCTCTCTCGCTCTCTGCAAGTGCTCCCACCTCATTTCTCTCCCTTTTAACTTTATCTCTCTCTCTTCTTTGCCATTTTTTTCTCTCTGCTTCTACATATAGTAAGGTTAAGAGAAATTACCTCACTTAGGGTAATCCTATTGTGTGACTCCAAGTTCCTTTCTTCTTCCTTCTGACTTCCTTGCATTGGTGTCCTAGCTTTTATCCTAAATGAAAGAACGTGATGGATCCATAGTTCCGCTATAGTAAGATTGATAGTGGAATCAATTCAGTTATTGAGTTGTATGTAAGAAGAGGAAAGAATTTCCCTTGCCGTCAGAACTGAACGATTCATTAATGATGCATTTAAAAGCAGTGAAACATGAAACCAGAACGTGAATTTAGTCATTTTATCTTGCAGTTTTAACGTCGTAATTCTCCTCCTAATATTATTTTAGTGATTATATGAAACAGAATGAGATAGATGTATCATAAAGAACGTATGATTGATATGAGAAATTCATACACACTTGGTCGGGCGCTTGAAGGGAAGAGATCACACGGTAGACCTGGGAGTAGATGGAAGGTAATAAAGAGACTAATCTCCGTGAAAGAGAGTTTGAGGATATGGACTTCATTTTGTTCTTGGTAATGTTCAGTGACGACTTTGTAAGCACGTTAATGGACTTACCGTTGTGGTCATCTGGGATGTCCTAGCGTGGAATTTGGTAGTCAGGCGCCATCGTTTCGGATCGGACTGCTGTCGTGACCCTGCATACGGTTACAACAGATTCCTGCGAAGACTTGGTAGTCTTACGAGGCCAGAGAATGTCACTGCAATCAGAGCCTCGAATGCCATGTCGCTGAAATTTCATGTTCCCAAAATGTGTGGAATTGCATTCGATATTGCATCATTGTATGACAAATGTCGAACCATTTCAGTCCTCATTCAAACGGGACAAAAGTAACAGACAGTCCGTTTGTCTGGGGGCAGCTCCGGTCTGCCCATCATCCCATGCCTAAAAACAAACAAAAGGAAGTCTTGATACTGGTCATGCTGCTTTCACATTTTACGGGAAGAACGTAGACTGAGGACGCTTGATAACGGTGTGTTGAAGGGTTTGTTTGGGCCTAAGAGGGAGGAAATAACGGAAGACCGGAGGAAACTACATAATGGGGAACGCTCCTCACCAAATATTAATGGCGTGATAAAATAGAGGCGGATGAGGTGGGGGTGGGACGTATTCAAGAGAAGAGAAATTGCTACAGGGTTTTGGTGAGGAAACCTGAAGGAATAAGTACCTGAATTTTGGGTCTCCGGTTTAATTGAATATCTTTGTCGTCACCCCGGTAGTTTTTAGTCTGCCTGTATTCTGTCTGAACCCTTAATCTGCTGCATACGTGATATGTATACTTCCTGCAACTTTTTGGGTTCGTTTCAGTAAAGTGGTATTGGAGATCCTTGTTACTAATTATTATTATTATTATTATTATCTCATTAACTGGGTACTTGTATGTCCGACGTATACAATTTGGGACTGTTTCTGGATCTGATATTCTAAATACACAGTAACAGAGAGGGACAGACAGCCGTATGTCTTGTTATATATTTATCTTTTTATGGCGCAAGGACCCCTGGTAGGCCAGAGCCTCCTCATTGCCGAGGCTTCACGATCACAGACACAGTGCACTCGGCAGGACTGTTCTGGACGAGTGATCAGCCCGTCGCAGAGATCTCTGTCCGAAACAACATACAACATTCACAAGAGACAGACCTCCATGCCCCCGGCGGGATTCGAACCCGCAATACCAGCAAGCGAGCGGTCGCAGACCCACGACTTAGACCTCCCGGACACTGGGATCGACTTTGCGTGCGCGTTCCTTCATGTGTATGTGTGTGTGTGTGTGTGTGTGTGTGTGTGCAGAGAGAGAGAGGAGAGGAGAGGTAGAATGAAGAATCACGATAAATATTAAATTAGGCTGTGTGGCGATTTAATCTAACACATGGCCAAGTATCCCATGAACAGCAATATATTAGTCAAGCCCGTCAATATATGTCATGCGTACAAATCCCCAAGAGACGGAACTGCGGGGCCAATCAGTATCTTTGTTATCAACATCAAGGCCGTTGAAGAATGCTGAATAACACGGAACGCATTTGACAAATATTTCCAAATTGGGAAGTACCGTTTTACTCTTGTTTCACGTCGTCTTAGACATATGGTTGGGGTGGGAAGGGGGTGGAGATTTTGTGGACGGACCCTTGAAGTCCCCCTTCCGCATGCAACTAATGTAACTTCTCGCCTTATGTGCCAGAGGCAGGTCATGTAATGTTATTGTATTCAGATGTGTGGAGACAACCCGTGTTTTCCTGTACGTGGAACTTGTGATTGGCCACGTGAAGCGGATGGTGTGGGAGTATGACCACAGGTGCAGAGCGTGTTGTGTCCCCCCCCTCCCTCCCTCCCCGCCGCCCGTCATTTGGAGCTATCGGGAAGCGACAAAAATGAATAGCTTTTGATCATTATGGGATTATGATGATAGCCTGGGCGGGTAATTTCATGTTTTGTTGTGGTTAGGTGTGGGTACTGTGTCACATGTACAGCCAGCAGTATGTGCAACTAGTTACACTGACCTTCCTTTTGTTATTCACCGTGTCATGTCTGACACGGTTAGTCGCCGGCCCCTTGTTGTGGAGATCCGGGTTCCATCCCGGGGGTAGTACATGCGGGATTTACGGTGGGAAGAAAAGCGACACTGGGACAGGTTTTTCTCCTGTTACTTCGTGTTCCCCTGTCAGCATCACTTCACTAATGCTACTTAGGCCTACTCGTGTTTCACTCATTGACCACCGGCGCTATATAAACTTGGCCGTACAGAGAGTCATCAAATAAAACACTTCTGTTTCTTGTTCTGTCTCCCATATCTTCCTCTTGTAGCGTACATTTTGTACGAATCGAGTTACGAAAAATTCTCCAATTTCTTGTATCCTCGCACTGTCTTTGATTTCGGAGCTCTTGCCAATTCATTACCATCTTCATAACATAACGATCAAAGTGCCTGAGTGAACTGTCGTATTCTACGTCATATTGTAGTACGTGTTTCCTTTTAAAATGTAACCAAAATTTTCCTCTCGGTATCCCAGTTTTATCTGTCCTTTCTACTTGACCAAATCTTTCTAATTGTATCTCTTGTACAAATGTTGGTTTATAATTTGTTCTGTAAATGTGTAACATTCATTTATTCGTAAAACTTGCAACCTTGTTTAGATCCGTTTCTTTAAACTAAATACCTGATTATTTGACAGTAATCAGCTACTTAGGATATTCATTGATTTTATAATTCGTGTCCGTTTATCCTCGTGCCCCGGCACCGACCCCTGGACAGTTAATAAACTTTTTTGGGCTAATCCGATACAGTGTATCTCAAAATACAATGCAGATGCTCTCCTACTGATGTCTATGTCCTTCGCTTTCCTGATTTGCAGAAAAATAAATTTATTGGGTAGAATGTTCTCATTTGTACGTTTGTCGCTTTGTGTATCTTATCAGTTCCATTATGTAACATAAAAATCATACCTTGTAAAGTAATGTTGTTCCTGGCTTTAAATATGTATTAAAAGAATCAGATATTTATTGCTTCGCAGAGAACAGCTTGATTTCCCGGCCGCTCCGAAATTTGAAACTTTTACGGTAAGTGGCAGCTGGTACAGTGTCCATTGCACGCCGGTATTTTAACGTCCATGGAACTTAAGGGACACTTTCGTTGACGACGTCAAATCTTGGTTTTATTATCAGACGTGTGACTCGGGAAGTCTTTCTGTCTCACGAACCCTAAAGCTTTAGTGCTGTTTTGATACGTGTTGTGTCATTGGGTGTTTACTATTAGATGGTTCCTTTATTATTTATTCTGAATTTTAATTTCTTGGGAGCATACATACTTAGAGTACGTACAGTGAGAATAGTATTATGCGGGGACAGTTCTTACACATGCGCAAATAACTGCAGCAAGTGAAGTACCTTCTATCGTACTAGCCTTCTGCTATTTGAATGTGATTCCGACGCCTAACACTTAAGATTAAGAAACGTCCCTTTTCGGCAGTCCTCTTACTATGTAGCCCAAAATTTAAACATTAGCAACTTTCTTCGGAAGGTCGCGGGTTCGATTCCAGATGGTGACTTTGGAATTGTTCCTTGACATTATCATTTCGGCCGCGCTATGGCTTTGGAATCGACTCAGCCTGTAACATAAATGAGTACCAGGAATATTTTACTGGGGGGGGGGGGAAAAGGGGGGCGGGGCGTAGGGCTGACAATCTTACCAACTGCATGTGCCGATTGTCTGGGAGCCTCGAACTCCTGGAGCCCTCAGGGCCTGTCCTGGCCTGTAACAAGGATTGTTTTATGTTGACGCTTCACCTTTTACCTTTCTGTAAGACGAATGAAATTTTTTGGTTCATTACACTTATATGTCTGTTCTGGTTTGTAGCACTTTGGCATATTTTGAAAATCTCCTGTTCCAACATAAACACCCAAAGGTAAATCACAGCAAGATTAAAAAGAACAACGGATAGAATTGGAGGTTATTTATGAGATTTTCTCTTATTACCAGAAAATGGGGGTAGAGAAATTTTGATTCGATTTGCACAAGGAAGGTCTGAAATCTAGATACCATGCTCTAGACATTCAAAAGAAGAAGTCTTCTCATTGTTCCATTACAAGCCCATTCAAAGCTATCTCCGTAACACATGCCCTTGCTACAGTAATTCATAGTTATTCATTTCTTCAGGAAATTTCTTTCTGCATATAACCCCGATGTCTGTCACATTCACCACCAAGTTCCGGCATTTAGTTCAGTCTATTTTAACTTTACCAACTTATTTTAGAAATATCATTCAATACTGTCCTTCCTTCTAGGGCTGTCTCCCTTGTCGTTTTTCCAAATATTTTCTTGTCTCATGTATGCTACGAATGTAGCCCATCTTATGTGCAGCCCGAAGATTCATCTCCTCTACAGCAAAAGCCCGGAGTAGTATTGTGTCATTTCCTCCTCCCAATTAAGTGTGGTTCAGAACTACACAACTTAGTGTCACGTGGTCGAATCTTGTCGGGGCGAGATACTGAACTTTGCCCCCTCCATTCCCCCGACCCAAAAGTTACAAAGTTTTTTAACTTTGATACTATTTCATATCCATAACTTATGTGTATTGTACTTAATACATTATATATATATATATATTAATTCTCTTTTATTTTGCTCCCGTAAATATACTGCGCCTGGGCCATATGCCCCATTTAGCGTACCCTTACGCCTGTGCTTAGGAGTTGTGAAGAGTCCTGTGACCACATAACAAGTGACCTTTCACTTGTGACACAAACCGTGTGAAGAAGGTTATTAATTTACAATTTAAGACATAAATGGTGTTGGTAATTATTTTTAAGGTGTTCCACTACCGTAGCAGACAGTGATAGGCTACGGACTGAACAAGCGAAGAATATTGGTTCGATTTCCGGCTGGGGAAATAAAGTGTGTTCTTCTCCAAAGTGTCCGAACTGTCTGTGGGGGCCACCCAGCCTCCTTTTCGTCCGGTTCCTTTCCCGGCGGTAAAGTGGCCGAGGTCTGAAACTGCCCACTGATTCCACCGAGCGCCGTAAAAATGAGTAGGGCTATACCTCCACTATCCCTTATACCTTCGTGGCATGTATAGGAATCAATGACGCCAATGAGCCTCAACAAGAAGGAATCTTTAGGTCACCTGTTAAATTGTAATTTTCGCAAAGAAGAACCATATTGTAGCATTCCGTTGATTAAATTTCATTCTGGCCTGTTTTAACACACGCATAGAAGCAGTTAGACTACATAGAGAGGGTTCATTCCGTTGGTCCTCCGACTGTACGGACATATTCAGTAATGATAAACTGAGTATAGGTTTGGAGAGTTACAGAGGGATGTGTAAGAGTTTGGAGGGGGGGGCGGGGGTGGTACTTATTATGTCATTTGGTATGTGAAGGCATTACTGCAATGATCAAGGTAAAGGGGTGTGCCGTGGGCCGTGACCGATGGCGGACCTTTAGTTAATCACCGTCGTCGTATATGTCGGTACAACACAGCCTGGTTTGTAAGTTATTCTAATGACATATTTGCACCGTTTACAAAGTCCGTGTTTCAGCGTTTAACTTCAGCGGAAAGCAGTTTACTCAGATAATCAAGAAATTCTCTGCTTTTATGGAAACCCGAAGGTGCATCGCCGTGCTAATATCACCCCCCCCCTTGCCCCTGCTTTAATCCCTTGTTATTTTGAAGGCACGTGGTTTGATATTCCACTGAGGTTTGTTGGCAGGAAGGCCTCAGATCTCAACATTATGCGCTCAATTACATACATTTAAACGCTGCCTAACAATCTGTGTGTCTGGTGCATGTCGTCCCATATCACGTAACAGTCATTTTGCAGCAACTTCGTATGTGCGAGTGTTATGCGATGTGTGGGTGAATTCAGATGCTAATCATGCAACGGTTTACTGACTGCTGCCTTAATGTGCTAAGAATGACAGTGTTTCTGCAGCCCGTCTGGCTCACGGTTTGCCACTTTTTTTTTTATAAAATAAAAGGTAAAGTGATCCCGTTACAGGCCCGGTGTGGCCCAGAGGGTGGGTAGTACTCTTCCATGACCGCGGCACTAGCAGGGGGTGAGTGGTCAGCAGTACGCCTCGGTCGCTCTTTACCCCCGGGAAAGACCCGGTACCAATTTTACAGGAGGCTGGATGGGCCCCAGGGCCAGTCTGGACGGGCGGAAAATCTCGTCCCCACCGGGATTCGGTCCCGGACCGTCCAGCCCGTAGCTCAGTCGCTATACCGACTGAGCTACCCGGCCCACTTTTTTTATATATGTTTTCAAAAAACCCGTGAAGGGTTTTGTTAACTTTCGTTCCTACCAGTTTTATTCTGCCCTTTCCTGTGTTCTGCTACTATTTTTTATATTATATTCCTCCATTTTCTACCTTTCCTTTCCTGAAGATATAAGACAGTTGGTCGCTCTTCAGCGTCAAAAATTGTTTGTGTTATTGTGTGCGTCTCTTTACACGGAGGATCTAACTCATTACATTCAAGACAACACCATATTCATTAGCTCTGATCTCATAACTTAAAGGACCAATCGGAAACGCTAATTTTAGTAGCAAATTTTGATTCATAAGGCTTTCTCTGTGTGGTCACAGAGGATGCATCCTCTCCCTTACTACGGTGTATCTTTCCTGCAGTTTATCGCGCAGGGAGCCTTCATCCACCGGAAATTCTTATCCATTTTTTCCTGCAGTTCGCAGTACCTTTTTTCATATCAGTGTTTCGAAATCTGACCTCTAGCTCCTAAGCAGACTTTTCGCCTTCTAAAAATACTTCTGGACACGGAACAAAACTCATGTCATGAACTATTAACAATTTATCTTCGAGAATTGCTCTTCAGTTATTGCATTGACGTGGTTTGCTCCACGTTTTCTCTTTTCATTACATCACCGCCTAATGGCCTCGACATTTATTTAACCTAATGGTCTGAATGTGTTTGTATGAAAAATGCGGGTCCCATGATTTTGTTTGCACTTTTTGGACTTCAGGGTAGTGTCAAGGGAATCTCACTGGGATTTATGTGACATCAGCGTCTGTTTACGTTCCTTCTTATAGTCGCTGTGTTCTGGAACAGCTTGCTTGTATATGTGCTTCCCTCAATCAGACATTCGTCTAAACAAATTAGCAAATGTGTAACAATTATGACGTTTCGGTCCCTTATGTGTAATTATCTCGAAGACTGCAAGACCTACAAAAAAATTATACCGTACGTACACTATATTTTTTCCCCCGCTCATTCTTTAACGTTTTTGTCATGCATTTCCCACTCTGCTAAATGTTTATCGGGCTGTATGTGTTGTTGTAAGTGTCAAGTGTCCGTTAGTGTTGTCGGATTTTAACCAGATTTGCAATGGATCGACAGATTTTTGGTTGAACTCTGTACTGTCAAAGACTATGAAAATGTGGCCTGGAGTTCCTCGGATTATATCCGCACGCGGGCGCAAAGTTTTTAATGTGCGCTCCGTAGTAATGTGAAGGCGCCTAAAAATGGGTAATGTTGTACTTTAGGGTAATTGTAATATTCGGTTTCCACTTACAGTATACGAAATTGTTAGTACCAGAACTGAATTCTATGCGTCCATCTGACTTTATATGGCTTGATATTGGTACCTCGCTGCATTACCTCGGTACTGCTCAAAAATTTGGGGTTACCTTCCCCACTTTTGCCATCAAGTTAACAGTGTTTGCAGTTTACAACTCAACCATTATCTGTGTCACTCTTGTCACTTTCCTGCCCTGCCCCACCTCTCCTCACGATCAGTGAGATTAGCTTCGTACACCAAGTTTTGTAGGCATTTTCAAAACGTTTCGTCCCGAAAATCCGCCTTTCTGCGACTTTAATTCTTAGTTATAAATGGTAGAGGAAACGCGAAGGCTTTTTATGCCATCTCCCTGCTAAGTCACAAGTACAGTAAGGGCTTGTAAACATGGAACACAAGTAGTCGGCATCGGAAGCGTTTTCACGTCTTTACTGTCACGGTTTTATTTGTAAACCAGTCCGTTTTTTACAGCCGTGCTTGTAGCTTATAAGACAGATCTTACCAAAATTTGTTATGGAGGTGGACATATTATACCATTTTGGTATTGAGGGTGTTGGCCCTTTGGTTTGTACTACCCGAGGGGCATTTAGGTAGGCCGCAATTAAATTCTTTTGTTAGTTGGTTACATAGTAAGGGGCGTAAGCGGTAGGCGTAGATAATACCCCCCTCCCACAACCTCCTGGCGCGGGGAACCACGTGTGTTAGGGGTTCCAAAGACGTACAGAATACTAAATTTTTTGTGGATTCTTTCGGATTGAATTCTTTTCTAACAGAAGGCTGTGTGCTGAGAGATTTGGGAGTAACTTAGAGGCTCACTGCCGGCTATCTTACACACTAGTGACGGCTGTTTTGGTAGTGGTGGTGATGGTGGGAGTAGTAGTATTAGTAGTAGAAGTAGTGGTGGTGGTGGTAGTAGTAATAGTAGTAGTGGTGGTAGTAGTAGTAATAGTGGTAGTAGTGGTGGTGGTGGTAGTAGCAGTAGCAGTAGTAGAAGTAGTGGTGGTGGTAGTATTAGTAATAGTAGTAATAGTGGTAGTAGTGGTGGTGGTAGTAGCAGTAGCAGTAGAGAAGTTAATTCATTTCTTTGCCTAGATAACTGCAATACTTATTACACACGGCACATTATAGCCTCTATTTGAAGCGAGAGTGGAGTACCACGCACTTCTCATATTCGTGTTTTGAAAGTTTACCTTCCATGATCCTTCGCATATAAACATGCTCTGTCGTCAATAGTTATCAACCTAATCGCGCTGCATAGAGTCAGAAATTGGGGTCTGTCTATCTTGTAATATATGTAATAGACTTAAGGATATTTGCAATTGTTGTTCTGGGTTCCACTGACTCCCACTGTGTTTGGTTATTTAGGAATTGGGGGGGGGGGGGGGGGGGAGGGAAAAAAATTAATAAATTGGAGTATAAAAAAAAAAGAAAT
>Ga0123352_10015324_pt1 | contig 12203 bp, 11 predicted proteins | sample TergutLab28metaG_FD_89700 | JGI IMG/M metagenome (GOLD analysis project Ga0123352, IMG submission 89700) | Labiotermes labralis P1 segment gut microbial communities from Petit-Saut dam, French Guiana - Lab288 P1 | ecosystem: Host-associated > Arthropoda: Insects > Digestive system > Gut ... | reverse complement strand
GTGGGGACCCGTTGCGCTGACCACGTGACACCCCTCTATCCGCAAAAGTTGGCACTAACTTCGCCGACCGACGGCGGCCGCTCTGTCGGTATAGTTCGCGTGCGGACTAAGGCCACGGAGTTATAGTTATAGTTATATTCATAATCGCCTTTAATGTAAATCATTTCGCAGCTTCAAAAATTAAACAGACCCATGTCACTTGTTGATTTGACAGCTCTTAATTTTGAACCGGTACAGCAAGATAGTGAATTCTGCTGAGTTGTGAAATTATGCTGTGGATGAAGGACTAACTATTTATGATCAGCTGACTTACCACTGCTTTGTTCAAAGTCTTGACTGACAAAGGAGTGTTTGAGAACATGGATAACTTATATGACGTAAATTACAAAAGCGAATTCTCCAGTGACGTTCATTGTACGTACCATTCATACCGTGTATTTCGATTCAATTAAACAAACGCTACTACAACTACTCTGGTTGTTGCAATATACACACAAGTGATAATTTACGTGGAAACTGCACAGGACTCACTGGGGCCTTCATGCATTTGCAACGGATAAAATACGATGAATCAGCACTTTGACAGGAAAATTAAAACTACCTGTCAAAACAAGTGGAACTATGGCAAGTTAGAGAGCAACTTAAACTGAAAGTATAAGTGATGTATGTAACGGCTCTAACGGCTGAGCCTTGTGTTACACGACGAACTCCGTTCCGCATATTAAGGCATAAACGTATCGACTTTTTTTTTACCTAGTCCACTCAATGGAGATAAGTTATAAAGGAAACAAGAATATTTGTGGTATAAAGACAAATCATTAATAAATGCGTCTTGAAGAGGAAAACTGGCATTTATTATCTTATGATTCGACCCACATCTCAGCAAAATTCACTGCATATATAAAGCACTGGTTTGTACTAACTGTAACAAGACTACTACCGTACGAAATCGGTCACAAAATAAGTTTACAAGGCATATATTCTGCGTTTATATTCAACCCCATTGAGACCAAATCACGTTTAATACTACAGGCATCCCATTACTTTTCAAAACGGCCCCGCGCCATAACTGAAGCATTTATCACATCTTGAGGCGAGATGTTCTATTTTCCTGCCGATACAAGTCCGTGTCCTATGTTATCGGACATCGTATCACAACTGTTTCCAGCTCGCTATCATCTTTAAACTGCTAACCGCTACATTCTTCTTCGGCGCTGGATTATAATAGCTCGGCGACGAACTCCCGTGACACCGTCAATATCAGTGACGTTCTTCAGTTACGAAATTATGCACCATGTAAATCTGTTTTCTGACCGACCTTCGCAGCATCCGGCGTTTGGCCGAAGCCCGTTAGGCTACTGCTAGCAGAAGCCCAACACATGTCCGAACAAGACCAGAACGGACGCAGCCATGGATTGCGTAACACGGTAAATGGGCCGCAGGACTCGCAACCTCAAAATTGTGGTTTATTACAATTTGTATTACCCCCTTCGTTATGCCTACATACTCGACGGCCTTACGGTAGCTCTCTGCAGGCTTACGTTGTTACGTAAGCACAATATACGTAACTAATGATGACTGTCGTTTTTGCTGCTAATGATGAATGAATACCAACCTGGCATGTCAAACAAGGTGCCGTAACTATGACGGAATTTCAGATTTCGTGTGCAAGAAGAAGAAAACTGCTGACAGAGAGTACGGTTTAAAGAGCAAAAACAATATCCGGTGTAAAGACAAACATGAAGATGGGTAAAGAGTAGGAGAAATCTGCTGCATCAGATCACAAAAGCATCATATCTTACACCATTCGAACAATGCGATTCAGTATTTCAGAATTATGAACAGGAACAGGGCAGACAGTGAAAAAAAGATGTGAAACCCATCCTACTGTCACTCGTTCCCAACCAAAGTATGATATTTTACCCCAAACACTTGTTTCCTACGGCAACCCTCCAAATTTCACGTCATCGCCACAAAATACACGCCGTTATTACGGAGTGACAGCAAATCGAGGGCTCCGGACACTGACTTTCCTTCATCCTAAACACATCGCTACAAGAGAGGATAAACTATCTGAACAACGCGTTCACATTCATGGCACATAGAATTTAAATGATACAAAGTCTAATCTTGTTTTCTAAACTTGCAAATGGGTTCAAAGAGTGACAGAAAGTGCGCATGCGCCTAGTGAGGATGCAGACGTTAACGCGCGCCGCAGTGCACGCATATTTTCATGTGAAGTGCTCATTAAGATACTAATATTTAAAATAACATTTAAATAGCGCTGCGAACTTACGTATAATTCGCAAATATCCTAACTTACGCAAGTTCGTATGGCGTTTCTGGATTTTATATACCCTTACAGACAGACGGACATAACGAAGGGAAGTGAACTTTCCTAAAAAGAAAACATCGATTTATTTTTCAGTCTTATGACGAACGATATGTGAGTACCTTCACAGTATACCAAACAAGACGAATTCCTGAAGCACATATTTCCAGTCGTAGACCTAAAAACACCACACTCAACCATGAACTTATTCACAATCGCACATAAAACAATGCTATGTAGCTCATAAACATACATGAGCACGGCAGACTCGTGGATCAAATTCTCCTTTGGTAAGAATTTTCCTGTTGTTTGCAACTGTAATCCACTACTTCAATTAATCGCTTCATTTGTCTTTTTTATCGCTGTTACTTATCACGATTCTGATTCGGTAACAATTAGATCACGAATACTATCAACGTACTATATCACTACAGGTCTAACAGCGAGTTACGTAAAATAGGGCTTTTATTTCACTGACAAAAAGCACAATTTGTTTCGACAACAACTTTCTGTGCATACGTCCGAAAACAATTCCCACTACAATCCGTTCCATCGTTTCCCAGATCAAACATGAGGAATGACACACAAAGACCACCCCTCCACTACACATATATTTTACAAATTTTTTTTTCAAATGTACGCATAATAAAAGTTCAAAGCGTGTCTCGTACACCACGTGTTCGACTTCATCCCTTGGCGGCAACAAGAAGCGGGTTCCCTGCTAGATCATCAACTGTACTTGCTATGGCGTCCCTGCCTGTCTGTTCCACTGCAATAGACATTCATGTATTTCAAACTGTAAGAAAACACTGACAATAACAAATTACAACGTGCAGACCATCTGAATGAACTCAAAGTTGCTATAAAATGTCCAGCTACTTCCAATGAAACAGCATGCCTGTTTAATGCAGTACAAACTGCACAAACATGTCCGATTAGTATCGCTGAAACTGTGCAAACCTCCCATCAATTCGTACGCTACCAAACTCTGGGCATCGGAAAATAAAATGGGAAAAACAAGTTCTTGCCGTAATCCATTACTAATAACAGTAGATGGTCATCAATATCATTCACTTGGTAGCTACTATAGCATCATTCATTGCATAACAAGAACGGAATGGTCATCAGTCACGCGGTAAACGCCCTCAGAACGGCATACGGTAAACGTCACAAAATACATTTAAGTGAACTGGTGTAAAGTGCTAATAGAAGGCATGACAACGAGAGAGGGTCATGAAGTCAAGGTACTTCAAGTTTTGTTTCATTATCTGGCGTAGGCCTACTTAACAAAGCAATGAAGACACTTCTGACGTAGAAGGCATGTCTGTCCTTCCGTGACCCAGTATCACCATCGGAAGAGATGCTCGCATGATACGTTGTCAGGATTTCATTATGGATATATTGCTGACGACAGCCCTTTCGGTTTTTATACCGTATACACTGGTAGGTTGAGACAGACATTTCGGAAGAACCTGCTACCTCCATCTTCAAGGATGGAATGACTGCGCACAGGCGGGTGTCTTAGATAACTGGAGGACGAGTCAATTGGGCGGGCTGTCCAAGGGACGTGCAAAGGGAGAGCTGTGAAATGGAAGCCAGGATACCGGCGTGCCCTCAAGATGCAAATGTCGCTAAGATAACGTGTGTGTGAAATTACATGATAAATACAGTATTTTCCCTGCTTTTAGCACATATGAAAAGTGGAAGTGATAAACCCAACTTACGAAGGTACAGACAAGGGATTATTGTCCCCGAAGGACAAAACCCTCGCGTCCTTGGAGAAAACTTCCTGGTTCCTTTCCTTCCGCCAGTATATTAGAGGATTTCCCGACTTGCTAACTGAGAATCCGTCCTCCCGATTAACTTTGTTGGGATCAAGATTAACCTCTATCGCTTTCCGTTTGAACCGTTCCCTGCTCCTGGATTCCGTTGCCAGGAATCTGGTGTTCTGCAGCATGCGATGATGGCAATCAATGTTGTGTTCCCACTGCAGACCTGTGCGCTTCGTAGTCACAAACGACGGAGGCGCTCGTCCAGCGCACACAATGTAGACTACATCACACTGGGGCAACCGAAATCCTAACCTAAATGCAACAAGAATCTTGGTGACCGAAATGTAAAAGCTGTGAGAGGGAAGGTAGTCATCCGTAATAGCGACATTATGCACAACGTATTACCCACGACAAGTGTACCGCAATTTGTCTACAATTCCTTTTTAGTTTACATACGCTAAATATTAGTATTATTTCTACACTAATACCAGTAACACAATAATAATAATATAACAAATACATGTACATATACCGCACATGAACAGGCTGTCATTAGTGTGTAGAACCAACTTCACATGCACTATTCTTCACACACACTGTCAGTTCTGCAACATGTTTTGGCACACCAAAGTGCCATCATCAGGGAGTCTTCGTAACTGTTATCGTAACACTGTCAAATGGTCCGTTGTATGATTGTGACTAATTTCACGGGCTATTAATGGTATTACTAACCCTAAACACTACCTATTCCATTATTTACTATGTGAACATAATTCCTGATTTGCGTCTTTTTTATTTACACCCACTTTTTTTCTGGAACGCAACCGGGGCGTAAAACAAGGACTGGGTGTACTTCATGCCTGACTTTGAGAAGGTACTCAGTGCGACGACAATGGGCTTCCTTGCTCTTCATTCACAACACCTTCGACCGTATCAGCGAAGTACTGTACAAACATGAACATGCCGACAGCAGGCACACCGCCCACGGAAGTCCATATGGGTAACTTCCAATAAAAAGTTGATGGGGTAAGTCTCATACTAATACGCATTAATCCGTAATAAATATTAGTTTAAATGCCGATTTAGTTTCTTACGTGTCCCAAAAACCGATCACATATTTCCTTGTTACAACAGACAGAAGGCAATTCCAATGTTCAGGTATAGAGACGAATAATACAGACTAGAGTATGTAACTTTATATATGAATTTCTCCATTCAACCCAAAAACCATTTCACAGAATTCATTGAAATTCAAAGTGAAAGAGCAGTGAATGGTCTTGTTTGCATCAGGCCATAGACTGTTCCATGTGGCCCATAAGCATTCACAAGATTTGACATAATTCAATATTGTAGCCTTTCAACAATTCGCATTTCATCATTCCCACACTGCAGCAAGCTTGACATACATCAAAGAGAGCCACCGTTGAGTCTGTGTATTACAGAATGGGGTACGCCCTACAATCATGTTTCTAGATTAACTAAGCGGTGGGAGCCACCGACGATAAAATGTTTACTTGCAACATCGAAGCCCTGTTATCACGTTTACCAAACAAAATTTTCCATTTGAAAAGAAAAATCCACAGGTACTACACAAACTAGCTACGCGTCCCTTACTGCATTCAACAATCAACAAGAAGTCTCTTTTCGGCAGTAAATTGGATTTAAGTCGAAGGGGTAAAAACTGGTGAAATGCTACATTTGTAGCATAACTGTGCATGGTGCTCAAAAACTTGGGACATTTCGGAGAGTACATGAGAAACACCCGGAAAGTTCTGTAATGTCGTGTTGGAAAAGATAGAGATCAGTTGGACCGACTGTATGAGAAATGAAGAAGTATTACAGATAGTCCGCGAGAAGAATATCCTACATACAAAACGAGGGGGTGCTGGTAAGTCCTTAACCCGACCAGGAAGGAAACAAGCTACAGGGACCAAACTCGGTATTTATTCAATACTCCCCACGAAGCTCAATACACTTCTTACCCCGTTGCTCAAACTTCTGCGAGCCACTCAAAAAAAAAATTCAGAAGGTTGTCCGTCCAACCAGGTCTCCGCGACAGCACTGATATCCGCGTCGGAAGAAAAATGGCGAACTTTCAATTGTTTTTTCCAGTCCAGGGAACAGGTGGTAGTCCGACGGGGCCAGATCCGGAGAATAGGGTGGGTGATCAAGACAGTGGAAGTCCAGGTAGGCCAGTTTCTTCTGGGTTGCAAGTGCCCGGTGAGCCGGTTCATTGTCCTGCAAGAACAAGACCCCCTTGGTGACCTTCCCGCGGCGTTTTTCCTTCAAAATGTCCTTCAATTGCACCAGCAGAGATGAGTAATACTCCGCGTTGATAGTTTGGCCCTTTGGAAGATAATCAATGAGGAGGATGCCGTCTTGATCCCAAAAAAATCAAGGCGAGAAATTTTCCAGCGGATTTTTTGCACATGGAATTTTTGGGGGCGGGCGGGGTGAGCCGCTATGCCGCCACTCCATTGATTGTTGCTTTGCCTCCGGATCATTGTAATATGACCAGGTTTCGTCCATGGTCACAAATCGCGACAGGAAATCATTTGGATCTCGCCGAAAAAAATTCAAAATTTTTGCTCAGACGACTGGCACCGTTGACGTTTTGATCCGCGTTCAGGCATTTCGGGATCCACTTCGCGGAGAGCTTCTGCATGTCCAAATCTTCATGAATGACGGACCCAACCCGCTCACGTGAGATGCCCAGTTGCTCAGCTATTGATTTAGCCGAAATCCGGCGGTCTTCCAAGATTAGTTCGTGAAGTTGATCAATAATCTCCGGGGTGATCACTGTTTTGGGTCGTCCAGGACGAGGCGCATCACAGGTGAAAAAATCACCAAGTTTAAACTGGGCCACCCAGTTTTTGACGGTGGCATACGATGGAGCATGTCCCCCTAATGTTTCTGCCAGAATGGCGTGAATTTCCTTCGGCGCCTTGCCTTGCTGGAAAAGAAACTTGGTGACAGCTCGCGTCTCCATGTTGTTGAAATCGCGCGCGTCGCCTAACATGCTTCCTTTCAGCCTCTGTAACAAGAAAACACTTGCAATTCGGCACATGAACAGACCCCTATTTCCAACGACACTGTCGATTCCGTCCTACGACATCGGGAAGTAGGTCGGGCTAAGGACTTATCAGCAACCCTCGTAAACAGAAAGAAGCCTAACTGGATTGGTCAGATCTTGCGTAGGAACTGCCTGCTAAAACAGGCAATTTAAGGAAAGATAGAGGGAAGAATAGAAGTGACGGGAAGACGAGGCGTGACTGGCTGGGTGACATTAAGGAAAAGACAGGAGACTGGAAACTGAAAGAGGAAGCCGTAGATCGCACTCCGTGGAGAACTCGCGTTGGAAGAGGCTATGGACCTGTCTTAAGAGACTATACAATGAATGAGGAATTACTCGTGACTTAATACACGCGACTCTTTCAAACGCACACTTATGTGAATAGAATTCCCCCACAATTTTACACGGACCAATAATATCTCTTACCAGTTTACTACACTAACTCAATAAAAGGGTCCTTCTTGAGGCACAAAAAGTCGCTCAACTAATCGAGCAATTTCACGCCGTCCACACAGCCCCACTGTTCAACATCGTATTAGTAAGGAGCTGCCACAGGTGCAAACCTTATACCAGATCAGTTCAATCCATATAAGCAGTCCTTATTCAAGACTCCTTTAATATTATCTTTCCATCCACGGTCACCCAAGCAGCCTCTTTCTTCGGGTTTTCCCACTAAGATTCTGTATGCATTTTTCATTCGTCCAATCTTTCTACATGCCCAGCTCAATGCATCCTCCTACGTTTGATCGTCATCATATTATCAGATCGAAACCTGGCAGGATAGTGTGGCAGCAACACTCCAGAACTGTAACCGGCAAAGTCCGCTTGACATCTCTGCACGCACACCGATCGTCCAGCCCATAGCCTAGTCACCGCACCGATTGAGCAACCGGCTCATCTACAAAGTAAATGGTTCTTCACAACAAAACAGAAATAAAAATTGCCCCACAATATTTCACATGGGCCTAGCATAAGGCGTTTAATTGAAATTAAAAAGGAACAGTTCGGGGGCTGTTACAGGCCAAAGAACTGTTGAACAAATCGGGTGTTTCCGAAACAGCTTTTCAGAGGGCGCCAAAAAATACCTAAAAATTAAACCGTTCTAACCTCGAATCATCTGCCTGCTTACGACAGTGTCGTCAACGTTTTGAAAACTGTTAACTGGACAGGTCTCTCGTCAACGCCAATGGCAAACACAAAAAACATGCGACTTTCTCTCCAGTACTACCTGTACATAGTTATTTATGTTCTCGCTCAGACAAAATGTATTCATAAGTTTAAAACAATACAACAAAAGCGCAGCCAACAGTCTTACAACGCTGTGCAGGAAAACAGCCGCTCTACATTCCCATTCCCCCCCCAAAAAAAAATAAGTACCCATCATCATTCTGACATTCGCCTGACAAAACAACTCCGTCAGAGTAATCGTTTGAACCCTGGGCCTCGTGAATACAAACCTCGAATGCTGTCAACTCAACGGACACATTCTGTGTAAGCCCACGACAATTAGATAAACCGAAGGTTCTCAGTATGGTGCTCGGGAGAAAGTTGCTCCCAACAGTTAATGCATTTTCTTAAATTCCTTGACGGAATGGAGCCGGAAAAGCATGGAAGGTCTTGGCTTCGAATACGGGTAGGGGACAGAAATTTTTCCCTCCTCCAAAATATCAATACCCAGCCTCCTATACAATGGGTATCAGGGGTTATTTCCCGTGGGTAAAGCGGTCGAGGAGTGAAGTTAACCACTCACCTCGATCTAGTGCCGAGGTTAAGGATAAGTGAAGCTATACCTCTACTCCCCCCATATGCCTTCACGGCTTGGACAGGGAACACTTTACCTTTTACCTGACCCTTTACCTCGATGGAAACAGAGGAAGTGAACTGCAAAACCAGCACTTACTGTGTATTCAAAACTAATTACACGTATGTGATGTCACACATTCTGTGTTTTATATTGTACTATCTGTTACATGTTTTGGTTCGTTTATAATCAGCCTAAAGGAGATACGTAAGGGAATACATAATAGTACAATCACATTAAAGATCGCTATACATACGTTTCTTTATTAAAAATTGATAAACTTACACCGCCAACTACAATATCAATTTTTAATATGATGTACCACAACTGGACGGATTTTACAATAAAAAAGTGTTTTTTTTTTGTCACACAGTACAGCGACAACTGAAATACAGCTTAGTTCAGAATTCATACGTCGTGCATATAAACAAAAGACATAAGTATAAAAGGCTTTAAGAACTGTTTTTACAAAAGCAAGCTCGCACGACACATTAAGATTGAACTACGGTGTATTTCAATTGTCGCTATACTATGGACATACAGAAACGCATGTACAATTTTACTGGGGCTGGACAAAACAATGGAAACAGTACACAACACAGGAATGAAATTGTTTGTGTGGGCTACACTGAAAGAACATGAGTTATGTGTATCTTACGTTATTCTTTTGTGTGTTTACGCTGTAGTGCCTGTGTCAATGCAATACAGATGGAGTTCAGTAAAAGTTCGTATGGAAGTATCGCAAAATCGGAGTCAGGTCATATTTTCAAAGCGGACATATTGTTGGTGCAAGTTTAGGTGAAGCATCTGTAACCAAAACGGCCACTTATTGGGTGTATCCAGAGCAGATGTTGCCAAGATCATGACGGCATACACAAATCATGGGAAAACATCATCAGCTAAGAAGAATAATGGCCGAAAAACAAAAATGAGTGCAAGATATGGAGGGCGATTGTCTCTAAAAATCATAGAACTATTGCAGCAAAGGTGACAGCAGAACTCAATATTCATCTTGTAGATCTGGTTTCCACAAAAACACTCCGACGGGAGCTTCACAAATCCCACATTCACGGGAGAGCTGCAGTTGCTAAACATCTGATTAATGAACAACGCTAAAAGGCGAAAAAGATGGCGTGATGATCACAAAACCTGGTCGTCTGACATCTGGAAAAACGCAATATGGTCCCCAACATCAGGCCGGGATTATGTTTGGAGAACGCCCAAGGAAGGCTATAATCCTGAATGCCCGGTTCCAATTGTGAAACATGGAAGGGGATCTGTGAAAATTTGGGCAGCAATGCCTTGATATTCTGCTGGCCCTATAATTACTCTGAATGGTTGAATTACTACCAGTGACTACATGGAAATTTGAGATAACCAGGTGCATCCTACGGTCCAGATATTGTTTGCTAAAAATTATGCAATTTTTCAACATGAAAATTCGCCCACACGCAGCCATAAGTGTTCAGTCTTGGTTTGAGGAGCATGGAGATGCATTTCAACATCTACCATGACCAGCACAATGGCCAGAATTAAATATCATCGAACCACTGTGGTTAGTTTTAGCGAGTAGGGTGAGAAGCAGATCACATCCTCCATCATCTCTCAAGCAACTAGATGTTCTTCGTGAAGAGTAGTAAAAGATTCTACTAGAGACTATTCCAAGCTTATAGGAGTATATTCCAGGAAGGACAAAAGTTGTATTACAGGCAAATGGTGGCCCAACTCCGTATTAATAAAGAAATGTGATTCTTTCACAACTGTTTCCATTATTTTGTTCATCCCCTATATTCCCTTACACTTAACAAACATGTAAAATTTGAATTATTCAAATAGACCCGTGGTAAGTGCCTTTAAGTTCATATAGTATACCTACAGACGCGCATACAGCTAGGCCTATTTGCAACAGCTTCCGTTTTTTCATTCTTGATGCCCAGACCATTTTCACTGGCAGTGTCTTCCCGAAATATTTCCATGTCATTGCAGGGTGCACACTAAAATATAATATATTAAGTTATTATTACTACGTATCCTTCCTGACCAGTGACAAGAACTGTTACATTTCAAAGTTCAGAGAATAAAACCACGCGAAGAACGAACAGGCTGAAAACACAGCCAGGGCCCCTGTAAATACTGCAACAATCTACAAACTGACAGAAATCTTCCTACATATTTAACACAACGTAATGTCTTTGTAAACAACACTAATCAGATAATGAAGAATGAGTAAAAATTATCAGAGATCATATCAATATATGTAACTCAACGTTATCAGAGTGCATTCCAGTATACACACAACAACACAGAATGTCGGCTTATTCAGTCATGACCTACCGAGTGATAAACAGCCAGGGATGTAGGTCGTTGTACCACATAGTTACAAAAAACACAAAACTCTTCGGCGAGAAAACTCGTCTCTATGCCTCACCTCTACCAAACATTTACTTTTGCAACAAGGTTCCCTCCTTGTTTCTATCACGGATACTTCTGGATGTTTCTGAAAGCTAAACAAAATCGTTTTTCTTCCTCCGCTGTAAAAGTAAAATCAGCAAAGTTGTCCCACTGGTTAATTAAGCACCGCGCCATGAAGACGTACAGGAAATGGGGTTATAGCTGAACACATTAACCTCGATACCAGAAGAAGTGTTCAGCTTGACGCCCTTGTCGCTTTAGCCCGGGGACTAGGTCCCAAGTACCCTATGAACAGGAGGCTGGGTGGGGGACCAGGCCCACCTGGAAACAAACCCCGATAGCTCGGTCGCCCATACTGTAACCCAGTCAGTACACAAACCCGGGCCGTCGCAGCACACATTCCGTTTAGGTTCACGCTACGTCCTGCGTATTTATCATAACTCCAGTCATGTAAAACAGTAAAACACATTTACATGTACAGAGTACCGCATACTGTAACTTTCATACAACCTCTAAGAAACGCCTATCCCACGCAATGGCGTACCTAGGTTTTTCTTTTTGGCACCTGGGGCGAGTAATCACAATCATCGCTCCTAACAGAAAATCTTAAGGTTTAAAACAATTACAATTACTTATTGAATTCCCTGTTATTTGTATCAATAATTTAAAAACCGCTGACCACAGAGTATCTTTTTTTTTATTTAAAGTATTCATTTTGCTGTTCACTTTACTGCCCCTTACTCTCTGCAGTCCAGGGTGGCCGCACCCCCCCCCCCCCCGGGCTTTTCCCCCGTTCCCTCCCCCGCCAATTTT
>Ga0123352_10015323_pt1 | contig 12203 bp, 8 predicted proteins | sample TergutLab28metaG_FD_89700 | JGI IMG/M metagenome (GOLD analysis project Ga0123352, IMG submission 89700) | Labiotermes labralis P1 segment gut microbial communities from Petit-Saut dam, French Guiana - Lab288 P1 | ecosystem: Host-associated > Arthropoda: Insects > Digestive system > Gut ... | reverse complement strand
TTTTCTCTTCAAAATGCAGTTTGTTTCATAATTCTAACATATTTGGTTCCTGTATTATTCACATTTTATATACAGGATGTGCTAAAATTAAAAAAATAATTCCGGCGCCAAAAGGTTAAATTGTGTATATAGCCTAACAAGTGTATTTTATTAGAATCTAATGAACAGTGAAATAATACACGGCAGATGAAAAATATTAAAATTATTTAGTGTTGTGTGTATTCACTAAATTGCCATTGGTTGGTGAGGTGTCTGGTCTCAGGTTTAGGATAGAGGCGAGAGTTAAAAGGTTTATTGCTCTTCAGTGTGATTAACGGCTAAATCCAAATTTAAGACTGCCTTAAAAGGAAGTGAAGTAATATGAATTCCCCTGACACAAATGCAAGACGTGTACCGCTTTCGTTTGGTGTTCTGGTATTAGGGAATGACAGGAGAGATAAATAAAATTTGGGAGATCGCGGGTCTTACAGCTGTGTCGCTGAAGACTGCCCTTCTAGAAGTAAAGTTTTATTGACAAGAAAACGGACCTGCATAAAGAATAGTGCTCAACTCTTGCTAGTTGAAGATACTAAAGGCGATAATAGTTGAAGTGAGTAAAAGCCAGAAGTGAAACCAGTTTATGTAACAGCCAGTTTAAATATAGCCTAGTACACTGTTTTCCAATCTGTAAACCGCGGAGCCCCGTGAGGCCGCATGATTTTACTAATGGAGCCACTACCTTATTGCATGGGCCCCAAGAAGTCACATAACTTCACAACAAGTCTTGTTCTTTTGTCAGAACTAGGATTCTTCTGCCTTTATTACTATCACTACTACTACTACTACTGTTACTAATATCATCGTCATCGTTGTTTATGTTGTTGTTAAGAATGAAGTATGAATTCATTTACAAAGGTTCAAAGCAAAATATTTATAATGTTGTTTATTTTATTACTTATCGAAACTTAGAACTACATTTATTAGTATAATATTTGGGGGCCCAGCTAATTTTTAGAAAGTTTAAGCAGGGGTTCTCATACTTCAAAATTTTGGAAAAGTTGGCTTTGAAACAATGCAACGACTTCGGGAAAGATTTGATAAATTTTGACGTAGTTCGACGTATATTCATAGAGATTTTCCAAACAAATTCGCCAACGACGAACATCGAAACAAATTTCTCGAGCAAAAATCGGCCGACGGATCATCCAAAACAATCAGAGAACCAGTGAGGCACCAAGTTATCCGGAAACCATCTTAAGTTCTACTGCGTAGTCTGTTTTATTTGCAGTGTATGTAGCATGCGATCGGTAGAAGACTGAGGTTCTGCCTACAGCGGTGTAGCTGAAAACGTGTCTTTATGCGCTCAGTGACCCTGAGAGCACACAGTCCAGTCTGCGCAATTGATCGGAATACAGACATAACAATAATGAAGATAATGACGTTAATGCATTTGCTAAGTTTTTTATGGCGTAACAGCCTGTAGTAGGCCCGGTCCTTCTCATTATCGAGGCTTCACAATCACACTCCGACGCTCCACACTCGGTAGGAATCTTCTGGACAGTTGGTGAGACCGGCGGAGAGGCCTCTACCTGACAGGGCAGAGTTCTCACAAAAGACAGACATCCATGACTCCGGTGGGATTCGAAACCTCAATCCCAGCAAGCATGCGGCCACAGACCCACGCCTGAGACCGCGCGATCACTGGTATCGGCTTTGCTAAGTTTGGGGTGGCATATATTTTCAAGAAAAATGTAAAATACTGTTAATTTATAGGTTATACCTTATGAATTGCAGCTACCATCGCACAGCCAGCCTCTTGGCACACGTAGAGAAGATAGTATCGAGGATTCTTAGAAGAAGGACTGAAAAGAAAATGGAGGACGTACTGTTAGAAGATTGGCTTAGATTTAGAAGAGGATGTGGAACTAGAGATGCAGTTGGAATGCTGAGAACAATATTAGAACGCAAGATGGACATAGGTGAAGAATGGTTTATTTGATTGATAGACTGGCAGAAGGCAATTGACTGTGTAAACAACCAAATTACTGCAGATCCTAAACGAAACTAGTATTGACTGGAGGTGCAGGACATTGATCAGCAAACTGAAATGGATCAGAGTGTTAAACACGACTGGGTCAAGGGCATGAAAGATGTGTGAAGACTGGAAGATGAGTTAGAACAGGATGCTGTTTGTTATCGATTCTGTTAAACTTATAGAGCGAGTAACTTAGAACTAATACATTTGAAGAGTTTGGAGACTTCAAAACAGCAGGACAAGTAATTCGTGTTGTGAAATACGCAGATAAACTCAAACTGTTTGCTAAGGAAGATACGGTGATAGAGGAAATGACTGATAGACTATTTGTAATTGGACGATGTTAGGGAATGGAAATGAAAGTGGGGAAAAAAGATAAGAGATAGAAGATAAAAGCAATAAGTCAAATATCCCAGTTCAGATTATGATACATTGAAAACAACTGGAGAATGTGGAATATTTCAACTACGTGGGTGGCATGATAACAAATGATGCAAGGACTATACTTGAAGCTAAATCCAGGACTTCCTTGACAAATGGAGCATTCCACAGGAGAAGGCACTTTTCATCAGCGAATTGGACTTAAATTTAAGTAAGAAACTAGTACGATGCTACATCTGGAACATAGCTTCATATAATGCCGTAATTCTGACACTTCGAAAAGTGGGTCAGAAGTAGCTGTAAATATTCCAAAATGTGGTGTTGGATAAGGATGGGCAAAATCAATTGGACCGATCGAGTGAAAAATCAAATAGTCAAGGAGGAGAGAAGCATTCTTGCTACAATAAAACGAATGAAGATTGACTGGATTGGTGACATCTTGCGTAGAAACTGCTGTGTACAGCACGTTGTTGAAGAAAATATAGAATGAAAGATAGAAATGATGGGGAGGCGAGGAAGAAGACGTAAGAAACTACTGGATGACCTTACGGGAAGGAGAGAGTACTGGAAATTGAAAGATGAAGCCCTAGATCGTACTTTGTGGAGAACTGGCTTTAAAAGAGGCAATGGACCTGTCGTAAGACAGGATACAAAATGAGTGAAGCTTATAAATCTGGCGGTAGGAATAAGTTCGAGAAACGTCATTAGATTACAAATTGCACTGTATTATTTTGCGTGAAAACAAATTCCGTCACCTTTCTTCGAAGTACACTCTTCACAAAACGTCCTACAAGTCTTTCTGACCACTATTTATGACCTACGTCGTTTATGAAGTGGTCAACTGAACAAAATTTAAGATTTAGAACTGCTGGGTAATGGACAGATTTTGTGTTCATAAACCGTATAGTACCCAGTACTTTGCAACTATCAGCAAAGAAGTATTAAATAACGGACACTCCTCGAGTTACGTAGTAGTTAACTGCCGGGTGGTCCGATGTAAGTCGAATTTTGCGTAAATCGGAATTGCTTATACGTAAGGGCAGACATGGATGTGTATGCTACAGTGGAGTCCAGTTGGAAACAAAATTACGGAGCACTGGAATCCGACAGGCCACACGAAGCCCGCCGCCGCTGATGTAGTCGCCCAGCAGTATTCATTGGCCACCTTCGTCTCATTGCGCTTCCAATCACAAAAGAAAACATTCAGCTCGTTTGAAAAATGCCCTTCTCTTCACTTACATTTTAAAAAATGCGTGAGTCTGAAATTTCGAAACTAGAAGTTGCGTAAGCTAGGAAGTATCTGTACTGCGAACGGACTAATAATCACTCGGTCACCCACATTGGAGGATATCGATGTGCCAGTGGTCATTCCATATTTACTCTAAATATTACTGTCCCTTCGCTTACAGACATATTGCTAGTATGCAGATGTGACATGGCACGTGACGGACATACAGAGTTACAGGAGGCGGACTGCCGAAGACAGGAGCGAAGTATAAACTATCGATTCTCGAAGCTACTATATGTCTGTACGTCACGGCAATATTGATTCATGCAGCTACACTTGACATTATTAACATTTCATGTTTCTTCCTAGTTTTTCTCCCCTAGCAATTTGTCGTAACTGAGAACAACCGTGCCCTGTACTCGGCAGATGCGTCCTAATCATCTCCAGGCAAGTACCTGGACAGACCTTAAATGACACATGGTCACGTCCTTTTGCATTTTTCCAGATCATTATTTGCCCTGAACAAATCATTCAATGCAGCTTATTTTCGGCTCCTGAAAGAGCCGTTAGGTAAATGACAGACACAGAATAGAATATCTTCAGTTTTTAGGCTTGCTTTATAGAGTAGGACATTTGTGGCGTTGGAGTAAATTGCGCAGTGGGAGCTTCACGGTCTGTACCCGCACCAAATGTTGTCCGCGTGATCAAATCCAGGATTACGATTGGGGCAGAAATGTGACACGTATGGTAGTGTAAGAGGTATATACAAGATTTTGGTGGGGAAACCTGAGGGAAAGAGACACATTGGAAGACCTTTGCGTTGATGGAAGATAATATTAGAACGAATCATGAAGAAATCGGTCGGGAGGGCGTGGCCTGGATTGATCTGGCTTAGGATAGGCACAAGTGGCGGGATCTTGTGAACACGGTGATGGGTACCATATAATACCGAGGAGCTGTTAGTTTCCAAGAAGGACTGTGCTCCATGAAGTTAGTTGTAAGTTATGCGGCGGCTGTGTCTGTCCATCTGTGATGTATCAGCACATAAACATTGGAGCGGACATTATTAAATATAATAACATGGGGATTTTCAATGAAAGTTATTGGAAAACCGTGTTTTTTAGCTGCATTTATCTGAAATAAGACCTACTTTATTTAAGAGCACAAATGAATTTCGTGAGAAATGGGGACTGAGAAGAAGAACGATTCAGTCCAAAATCTTTAGCCAGCAGGATTTACTGGAATGCACTACGTTTGTCCTAAGTAGCGCGAATTATTTACCAGTCGTCACGGCGTAACAATTCAGGAGACCAGAGAAAATACTATACCACACATGAGGACGTTTATGATGACACGTGTGTGGTAGAAACGGCCAAGTTGTTTGTGGTCGAATGCTCGCGGTTTCATGTGCCATCCTGCGTAAATAAAGTCTCAGTACATGGAACAGAGATACATTTGTTGGTCAGGTTTTCAGGAGGTCATTTATCTGAGGAAGCTCAGGAGGCAAGGTGTAAGGACTTACCCGAAGAAACTCAACCCAGAAATTCTCAAAAGAGACTGCTTGCCCGTCTTACATCTACAGTATGAGGCATATTCCAAACAAGGTTCAAGCTTTGCCTGCAGGCCATGTTATTATCATCTTCTCTGGAAGGTGGTGAAGAAAGAAGGACATAGGCAACTAATTTATTTAAAATTAAACTAACGCCCATTTTAACGTTGGAGCAATTTGCTTTAATTTGAGCATTGATTAGCTAATGTACAAACACTCTTGCCTACGGGATGCAAATATTTTAATAACAGAATTATGATCAAATTTGAAGGCGTCTGTGACTGTGAAGTGTATGAACATTGGAAGTGCGCTGAAAATGGAGGTTGTTATGGCCAAGTTGCGACAAGCGCACAGGCGCGGCGGGAATAACTTGCGTTCCGTTTTGTCCCGAAAATACCAGACCAATCACCTGCGCCCTACACTAGAAAGAAATCAGACATGAATGATGTCCGTGAGACAGGTCTAGTGTTGAGTAACAGCGTCTTGCACATGCGCATAGTTACCATTGCCTCCCGTCTACATGCACTCAGCGTCTTCTTGTGGCTTGCTCATTATGGTTACCTTAATAACTCAACTTTCTACATCACTCTGTATTGATGTGATATTCCTTCAGAAAATTTCTGGTCAGACTCTCTTACTTAAGCGGGCCGAACACAGATAACCGGATCCAATATTGGTAGTTTGCTCTATGTCAGTCTGTACCTTGCTATCTGATTTCACATTGAATAAAGTCTGTAGTGTATGGGCCTGGAGGTATGCTGTCACGCTGGTTCTTCATCCATGTTGGATCACTGATGTTATTAAGTTAATCTGTGTGTGAAATTTGTCTCTGTGCCTACGGCCAGAAGATACACTGAAAGTGTTCGAGAACTCGGGGATGAGGATTTGTGCATGAATGGATGGCGACTCTGTCATGGATTTATTAAGTTCAGCTTCTTTAACAACGAAAGATATAAAGAGGGATGCAGTGACAAGGACGAGGCAGGGAAGATATCGTGGTCTGTTTTGAGGCATTACCCTGGAATTTTTATGGATGGACTATGCGGGGGGGGGGGACTAAATAACAGTGAGCGTCTTCGGTCTATGTGATTTCCATCAAGACGTTTTTAAAACCCATTCATCAGCGTCTTTGCTGAAAATTGTCAGGTTTGTGTTATTGTAAGACAAAATTAAACTATCGTCCCACCTTCAAGGATCACTGCGTGATCATTGAAGACGGGACCGATATATTGTCCCAAAACTTCGGCAAACAATTACCAAACTATGCTGCGTAAGAGCCCAGAAGAGCGAAGACCACTACTACACCATGGCGGAAGCCAGAAATGTCACAAATCTTGAAACGATTGCCTTCACCGGCTAGAAGCGTAACAAGAAAAACAGTACGAAAGCACTAGAAGTGTTACAGTATAAATTTCCTAACTCTCTTAAATTATTCTCAAAACATTTTATTTTCGGACTGTGAAATAACATCAAAAAATAACCAGAAACCCCTGTCAAGCGCAACCATTAATCACATGTCCAGTTGTTATTTACCTTCTGTTAAGGCCACATACTGTATTGTACTAACTGATTTGAACGGCTTCCGTACCAATACTGGGGACCGCGGTAGCACAGTGGTTAAGGTGCTGTGCTACAGATCGGAAGGTCGCTGGTTCGATCCCAGCTGGTGTCAATATGACCCTGGGGTCGATTCAGCCTCTAACAGAAAAGCGTACCAGGAGCATTTCCTGGGGGTAAAGGCGGTCGGTTCGTAGGGCTGACAACCTTACCAACATCCTGTGCCGTTGTCATGAAATCTGGGAACCTTAACTTCCTGGAACCCTCTGGGCCACTCCAGGCCTGTAACGGGACTGCTTTACCTTTACCTTTATTATTTTCTTGAAATATCGCCATATCTTACTTACTTACGCTATGTGAATCCCAGTAAGCCAAGTCTCATGTGAGTTTGATTCCGGAATTTGTCTGCAGACATTAAACGAAAGCCCAACAATCCCAGTCAGGGTGTCTCGTGTCCTGGGAGAGATTTATACTGGTAGCGTTTCGAAAAGTGCTTCAGCCAGCTTGTTTTGTTATGAAATAACACAGGAACAAAGACGTAGACACTCATCGTGTTGTACAGCTGAAGAAGTTATGTAAATAAGAAAGACTGGTGTATTCACCAACGCCAAATAGGTAATACAGAATGAGGCAGAAACCATTAGACGATTAATAACTTGAAAACGAACACTTTAATTCAAAATTAAATCATAACTCGCTAAACAGCGGTAAGCAACATGGAAAAGTATTACGTTTTCAAGCCACTTTTTGAAAGGTTCTAGGGGTTAAGTGTAAGGCATTTGAATGGCGAAGAGCAGAAGGCTGAGGACTGCGCTGAAATACATGTGCCACTCGGCGCACATTTTCCGGTGTTCGTACAGTTCGAGGGCGACCAGGAGGCTTCTTGTTGGCAATGGATGCAGTAGTCCTGAATTGTGTAACCCAGTTCAGTATTGTTTGGCGTGTCGGAACCCTTCCATTCCTTCCGATGTCAACCCGCCACGTTACAGTAGCGGAATCTTTGTTTTTAAAAAACGTTCCCACAGCAAAAGCTCGATGCTGTTCCGACCAACGCTGCATGATGACTGAAGGCTTCAAACCGCTCTGCCCAGCGATGTGTCTTTCACCGCACCACATACAAAGATGTCGGCATGACGCTAAATTTAAGTCATCTAATTGTTTCTGCAGTGACAGGACCACTCTGTATATGCACTTGATAGGGACTGCTAATAGATTAACTTTGTGGGACAGTCTTTCTGTTCAACTGCCAGTAATTAATTTGGTTTATAAATTTGCTGCTGTGATTCAGCCCGAAGGGTAATTACTGTGTCCATAGTAACCCTATCTGATACTTTTCTTTCTTTCTTTCCTTCTTTCTTTCTTTCTTTCTTTCTTCCTTCCTTCCTTAGTCTGACCTCTGTATACCTACCCATCGTAGGAGTATATGTTATTGTTGCTTCTGATCACACCTGATACTGGACACACCACGCTCGGTAGGACACTTCTGGACGAGGGATCAACTCGTCGGAGAGACTTCTACCTGACAATACACCACACTCCCTAGAAAGAGAATCCATGCCCCAGCGGGAATCGAACCCGCAATCTCATTAGTTGAGGAACCGAAGACCCACGCTAAGAACGCGTGGCCACTGAGATCGGCTGACACATAACTCACCCCCCTAGTCAAGTCTGTTTTTCATGCTCTTCTTGCAACTTACACGACGAACGTATAGGAAGTATTATACTGTACGTTTGACAGCATGTTGCATGCACGTCTGTTCTCTGTAGGTGATATGCAAAGTCTTCCTTGATTTGATAGCCTCTATGATAATCTATGTTATATCCGTAGGTCTTATCTACCTTCCTTATGTGTATAAAATAGGCCTGTAACTGGTTACGTTTTTTATTCATTTATTAGGTAGCCTGTCTTGCGATAGGTTCGTAGTCTTATCCAAAGCGAGTTCACAGAGTGCGATCTAGTCCATCCTATTTCAATTTCCAGTAATCTTTCCTCTCCCTAAGGTCATCCTGTAGCTTCTTACATCTTCTTCCTCGCCTCCCTGTCATTTCCATCTTTCATTCTACCTTCTTTTTAATAACGTATTTTGTACAATTCCTACGCAAGATGTCACCAGTACAACTGGTCTTCATTCGCTTTATTTTATGCAAGATGTTCCTTTCCTCCTTGACTATTTCAGTTTTTCACTCGATCTGTCCTATTGATCTTATCCTTCCTAATCCAGTACCACATTTTGGAACATTCCAGCTATTTCTGCTCTACTTTCCGAAGTATTACATAAAGCTATGTTCTATGTAGCATTTTATTGGTTTCTTTCTTAAATATGAAGCCAGTTTGCTGGTGAAAAGAAACTTCTTCTTGTTGAATTTCGCTTTTGTACGGAATATTTAATTTCACATATAGTTCTTGCATCTTTTGTTACCACGCTAATCAAGTAGATGAAATATTCAACATTCTCCAGTTGTTTGTAATCTGCTATAGTCTGATAAGAGATGATTGCTTTGAGATTCTCATTACTTCAGTTTTTTCTGCATTTCTTACCGTTCTATAACATCGTACGATTACAAACCGGATATCAGTCATTCCCTTTAGCACCGTTTCTTCCTTAGCGAGTAGCACAAGTCTAGCCGCATTTTTGCAGTGCGAATTACTTCTTGCTCTAATTTTGAGGTCTCCAAACTCTTCGAAAACATCCTGGATAAGGTTTCTCTGTACAAATTGAATATAATCAGTGACAGGAGCATCCTGCTCTAACTCCTCTTCCAATCATCATAAAGCTTGCCTGCATACACGAATCCATTTGCAGTTTGCCGATCAGTGTTCTGCCACACCAGTCGATTTCAATATCCTTTGGGGTCTGCATTAATTAGATCCAGTTTGCACATCAAATACCGTCTGCATTCCATGCAACAAATATACAATTCTTCTTCTGTATCCAAATTTCTATCCGATATTGTTCCCAGCATCGTAATTATATTTCCAGTTCCTGTTCCTCTCCTAAATCCACGTTGATTTGTAATAGTAAGTGCTCAATTTTCTTTTGAATCCTTCTTTTGGAGTGTTCTCTCTATTATCTGCTCGTGTGTCAATATATTTCATGGTTTCTACTCTTCTGGATTTTCTTTCGCCACAACGCGGATTTAAAATAGAACATATGACAGTACCAAAACATTTATTTTGTAGTCCCATTCCCAAACTCGGACAGGACAAAATTTGTCCCATTACAAATCTTAATCGTTGAGTGCTGTTAGGGAAATTGTAACTGTTTTTTTTATTGTAGGAAATTGTGTTTTATTGTTACAGATGTGGTATACCCCTTACCTGCTGTGCTTGAAACAAGTTAAAACAGTATTGTACAAAGGTAATAGATTTTCTGAATGTTTAATGTAATATCTTTATTTATATTTTAATACGTAACACCTTTCAAAATTATATTGCATTTGTTATTTAGTGTTTATGTATATGAATAAACTTTAATCAGTTTCCAATGTGTAATAAAGACACTAATCAGTTTTGTTATGTCAGTCCAATTATCTTTCAAGAGAAACCACTTATAAGTTCCGAAATTTTTCTAATGCTTTTTTACGGCAGAACGCAGCCAAATACCTTAATGGAACTATTGGGACTTCACTCACAAGCATTCTGCCGTACGACGTTAACATTTGCTTTTGGGTTTGGTAGGACACCTAACAAAATGGAGCCATGGTAAATTAAACATTGGAACAGGAAAATCCAGAAGGAAGAAAAAATTTGTAATATGAAGATGTGGGTGTGGATTAAAAAAAACAATTCTAATAGAATGCAGGAAAATGAACGTATGGACTGAATCTCTTAGCCTCAGGATAGTGTTTGTGGAAAGGCAATTGTAAGTACCGGAATAAAGTTTCAGTGTTCACAAAAGATGAGGTTTCTTACAGAGCTTGGATGGTCATTAGTTCCTGGAGAACTCTGCTGAATGTATTAATTAATAAACTAATCGTTACGCAAGTCACTTTGGTCACTCCTACACTGTCTTAAGGTTGTGGATGGGGGAGAAGTTCTGCCGATATGGAAGGTAGCTGCAAATATACAGAATAAGAAGTCGCGGATAGTCGACAAGAGGCGGTTCTCCAGCTTGGGGACTGGGCGAGGAACTAACAACTCTTTATGTAAATAACTTAATAAGTTACCGAAAGGCTTACAAGGGCTCCGTCTTGGACAGGTCCAATGGCACACCGTGAATAACGGAAAAGTGACATGCGATTTGAAACTACGAATATGAGGAGTCTGTATTGACAAGGTTCACTGACACAGGGTTTTGGTTGGGAAAAATGACAGGAAGACTATACTTGGGAAACATAGACCTAAATGAAAGGATTATATTAAAATATATCTTAAAGAAATAGATTAGGAGGACATGGATTGGATTGATCTTGCTCAGGATTGGGGACTGTGAAGGGTTCTTGAGTATATAGCAATAAACATTCGGGTCTCGTAAAGGGAAGGAGATTCTGTAATGTATAAGTTGACATTAGCATCTTCAGAAGGATTATGCCCCATGCTATTAGATATGGAAATCGTTAAACAAGAAAAAGAGCTTCATAACGCTGCTTTCTGAGCAATGTGACGCTGCTGTCCGTGTGTGTTTATCTGATTTCCGCAGAGAAAACCCCACTCCACTTTCGGAATAGAAAGTAATGCCGGACTTTGTAGTTGCCCCAAATAGTCTGTAAATACCCACAGGGCTACATACTGTCATAATCTTGGAGAACACAGGAGCAGCCTTCACCACCGTGTTGAACAGATGAGCGACACAAAGTTGTGTAACATTAAACACATTTCCTGTAAGGTATTTGGTTTGACGCTTTCGTTGCTAGATTTTGGCTACGGATATTTATAACAGTCTGCCTTCCTCAAGCTAGGGTGTATGCGTATGTATTTTCTGGATCGCCTTATGTGGTTTTTTATTTACAGTTCTCAAGACAAGAGTCGTGAATTATGCATGCCATGTATGACGTTTTACCATCTGGCTTATATATGCGTTTTTTCTCTAGCAGGGAGAGAAACATTTCTTTCAGGTATTGCTACGTTTCTCTTATATCACACGCACTTCAAAAAACAAAAATCCATTTTTGTATTTTGATGTATGTACCGTGCATATTGTACAGCTTATTATTCAGACCAACAAATACACTATATATATATATATATATATTAACAATATTTTTATCGTAAGTACCCCTACATCTTATGCGTACTGGACCGTGCATCATCTTGATATCTGAATAAAGGTAGACCAACTTGATGACACTTGTTTTATTATGTCAATTTACTGCTCAACGTGTTTAGGATGTTAATACATCCATCTTCAGGATCTTGTGACTACTTGGTGCGTTATTGTGTAAGCTGTATTGTGCTGACTTGAGGCGTGTTGGTGTTATGTAGCGGGATTGGCTGTTGGTGATGTGGTATCCGAGTAGTGGTTCAGCCTACACTC
>Ga0123352_10015320_pt1 | contig 12205 bp, 7 predicted proteins | sample TergutLab28metaG_FD_89700 | JGI IMG/M metagenome (GOLD analysis project Ga0123352, IMG submission 89700) | Labiotermes labralis P1 segment gut microbial communities from Petit-Saut dam, French Guiana - Lab288 P1 | ecosystem: Host-associated > Arthropoda: Insects > Digestive system > Gut ... | reverse complement strand
GTGTGTGTGTGTGTGTGTGTGTGTGTGTGTGTGTGTGTGTGTGTGTGTGTGTGTGTGTGTGTGTGTGTGTGTGTGTGTGTGTGTGTGCACGTGGTATGGAAGCATGTACATTATGTCATATGACGTGTCTAAAATAGTTGTTCAAACTTAAAGTGTGAGTTCGTCAAATTAAAACAGAAAAAAATTTGCGTAATTTCTGACTTCCGCCGCGAAGTACATGAGATCAGCATAATATCTCAGAAAAGCACAAATCTCAGAAAGTTCATATATATATACGTACGTGGACAACGGGTTGGCTTTTGGATTTAACTGAGAGTGTACATTCAAAATTAAACATTTTAACTAAGTAATATTTTATTTATTGGCTATATAATACATGTGAAATACCTTCCAAATTTAATAGCTGTTCAGTTCTTATTGTTTAAGAAGTAAAACTCACAAAAATATTTTAAAATCTTCTCCACCTGAATTAATGCACTCATGGAGGAGACTTCATGGACTGTCGCGCTCTTTCAAGTGACCCGTAAGGTCTCGAATGTTTTAATAGGCATAAACATGCACTGGTGAAGTGTGGTTTCTTTTCCAGTTGGAGTTGGAAGCGCTAGGGCTTGTGAGTGTCCCCACAGATGAAAATCTAAAGACTGAAGTCGGACGAATATGTGGGCTGTGGCTCGAAAACTGATTGCGAAAACACGTAGTGTTATGAAAGTTTTCTTTGTCTTGATGTGGCGAACTCAACGCTGGAATTTGTCCAAGAATTTTATACACTTTCTATATATATATATTATTAATTCTCTCTATGTGATATATATATATATATCTTTATTTAATAACTTTCGATATATTAATGTTTCTTGCAGTTTAATTGAAGGTTGGTATCTGAATCGTTAACAAAATCGATAGTAGTTTTCTTGTGACCCCACATACTAGTCTGTGCTGTAATTTTTTTATTTCATGCAAAACAATTGACATTCAAAAGGCGTTGTTAGTCTGTGTTGTTCCTCTAATTTCTTTCTTTCGTACTTTTTATAGGTGATTATAAAGTTTAGATCCAGGTTGTAGGAAGTTTCTGTGTCGTAAATGTGCTCCAAGCGTACCAGTAGGTAGCTGACGAAATTTGTGATGTCCTTAGTAATGATCTCTTGGGAAAACCTTCAGATTCCAGTTTAGTAGCGCTATTTTGTGGGTTTTTGAACGAAAGTACAGAAACGAACAGCAGTCACTCCTCAAGTTTAACTTGTTTATTGAAAAAAATTACAATCTCGGAATATGTCAGCATGGCTGTAAGTAAAGTACAGAGCCGAGTGTTATGTTTTGGAGGGATGGACGGATTTAGGACTATCAATATCAAATTTCTCTGGATGTGGCCCCGTCTTTCGCGGGTTGTTGTGATCGGAAACCTGGGTGTTTTTCAGGTGTTGTATAAAATATTTTCTTATTCTAATGCCAGGTCTATGTGTATTGACGGAAAACTACTACGTGAAAGTACGGTCACACTAGATGATATTTGCTTTGGGCCAATATGTGTTTTAAACCGGCCCTAAGAGAAACATAAGCCAACAAGTTTTATTTCCCTGTTTAACCCTTACCTTGCTAACGTGGAGAATATGGTGAGCTCCTAATAATGCAAGCAAATGGCAGATGGGGTTTAATTCGGCGTTTAAAGGGTTAAACCAAATCAATTGAGTCAGCGTGTTTATGGCTGTTTTCAATAAATTAACTACATTGTTCTTTGGTCTAACACTATGTTATGTGGCCTTCGCATTCCAGTACTGAAGCTAGCGCACTTCACTAATTTCTCATAACTTTTACAGTCACTTACTCAAAGATATCGGGGACCGAAGCTAAGAATCAGCTTGGATGCACCTTCGCTTCCTATATGCTTTCATGACGTCCACAGACACAACTTCACATTTTATCCTTCATTATTGCTGTCTATATAACAGAATAAGGCACGCGATTTAGAATGTCAGGATAACAAGCATATCCCGAATTTAATTTGCCGCCTCACTAATTGTTAATGTAATTTTCATTATCTATTGTTTGTCCCAAGTCCACAGAATTCGGCACATTTTCAGCAGCTCTGAAAAATACAGACCCTTTCAGAATCACTTTGCCCGTATTTTAAAAAGAAGACACTCGGTTATATTTGACTGGACTATTTTGATTTTTAGCTTCTTCGTGGATGTAATATATTGTCAACGTTTTGAAGGAATATGACATTCTTCATCCTGGACCTAAATTTAGAGGACAGGGATTCCTTCCGAAACCACTGTAAATTTCATCCATGCTACACGATGTCAAATCCTGAGGCAGGTAACCTTAATGTCATCAGTAACCCTGTGTTTAATTATAATCAAATCTCCTCACTACCGTTTGATGGACATTCTTTGTTTTCGTTACGGTTTTCGTGCTTTCGCTCAATTAATTAACATCGTCAACATAGATTGGAAACTAACAAACTTAAACCACCTCTGCCAATGTCACTTGTCATCTGAACCAAAGAAGAAGTGTTTTGTAAATTCATCACGGACTTATATAGTGGAAGTGAATAATAAGTTGCGAGTCACAGTGACTGTGTATTTGTATGGACACAGGACAACATACCGGACAGCTTCTTGTACGCTCCTGGGGGAACTTGGAGACTGGAGCCACAAACAATGCAGTACTACACTAGCAACTTCGTAATTAAGTTTACTCTGCAACAGCGGATGACAGCCTCTGATTCACTCACTCACTCACTAACACACACATACACAAATACACATACACACAAATACACACACTCTCTCTGTTATTGACGGTATCAACCTGCAGAGCCCTGCGAGCTTAGAAGCTAGTGGCTGGCGTCACACCCTCAAGAACCGGGTTCAATATTAGGATAGATTTTGTGATAATATTTCGGGTTTGCGGAACATTTGGGGGGGAACTTTAATTTGGTGGTATTAGCTAATAACCAATTATAACCAATCACTTGAAATTTCTGATTATATCTGACACATTTAAAAATACAAATTTGTGTAGTTGGAACCGGCACTTAAACAACAAAATTCTAATTAGAACAAAATCAAAACAAGCATGACCATAAAATGGAATGTGTTTAACTATAAGCAGGTACATTTGGGAATTAAGTTTTGTGAGCTATTCTCGGCAGATCTTCTTTCGTATATATTTATAATTGTACAAACAAAGGTTTTACCAATGTTCCGTTCTTATATCTCTTGTCTTTCAATATTCATGTTCAAATCTGACATATTTAAGTAAACTATTTTATAATATATTATTGTGTCACTTAGTGTGTTCGTAATTCATAACGGAAAAAATGCGAACATTATTTCCGTGATGTTGTGCCGGGTGAAACAACTTACCAGAAGTTGAACGAGTTTTAACATAATTTTAAATTGAGGAATTGTTTTTAAATTAGTTTACACATTTGTCGTTGGCTACTGTTGATTTTGGATAAAACCTGACATTAACATGGGTTATGTACGTGACTATTTATGTGCGTTCATATTGTCATGTAAATTTCAGTTCGCTAAAGTGTCGATTACAGATGAATATATTTGTAACTAAAATCGTATACGAACCGATCCGCACGTTTTACACTTTGCAACACTGTAGGCATTCTGTTGGTGTTGTTTTTTGTTTATGTTGTGGATGAATTGTAATTTAATGGGGAACGTAGGTCCCAGTAAGCTGACAGAAATAATCATGTAGCTATGGATGTTAAACATTTCGTAGACTGTAGTGAACGGACATAGTAACTTACTTAAAAACTAAGTCTTACTTCACAGGAACCGATATGACCAAATGGTAATTGACTAAGACACTGACTGAACGTACGAGGAATCGTGGTTCAATTCTCAGCAGGAACAAAATATCTTGCTTTTCTCCGAGACCTCCATACCAAATGTACAGTCCATCCCCATTCTTATTCAACGTACACAGGGGATCTTTCGCCCCGCGGAGTGTAACGACTAGGGGACTAATCAGACCACTCACCTCCATCGTAGTGCCAGGGTTACGAAAAAGTAGAGCCACGACTCTACTCTCACATATGTTTTTGTGTCCTGCACGGAGACGTTTTTACCTTTACCGCATTTTACCGCATAGAGAACATAGTTCTTCCGTGTTACAAAGACAAATCCTGTAAAGTTATTTACGGAAATAATATCTACTTATCCTTACAACCCTGCAGTACAACAAAAACACTCTATGGAAAAAATGCAGAGTTTTGTAAATATTTAAATATACGGTATATGTAGAAAGCATTGCTCTTTAAAACTCTTTTTAAAGAATCGCAGGCATGTTTACCTGAAAAGCGATTCAAATGAATTACATATAAGGGCCGTACGATATATCCAAAGCAGAAGCAATTCTTCTTCTGCAAGAAGAGCCTTGGGAACTAAGCGTTCTGCCCCATTAATTCCTCTTAACTTGGGCGTGGGGGAAGGAAAAGACAAATGTTGTGGGAAGCTTGTGTAATTGAAAAAGAAGAAATTGTGTTTAAGCCTCACGTTTAATACGCGTTTGTTCATCAAGTTATTAACTACTCAGATTTAATTGCAAGAAATTTCAGAAGCTTACATTTATAAGTAAGCTGTTTCGAATTATAAAATTCATGTATAAGAGACATGTTGTAATTTTTGGCTGTGATAAGATACGTAAGTATTCTTCAAAATATTCTCTTTATATAACTTCTATCCTGTTAAGTGTACGCAAATTTAGTCACTTTGTTTAAAAACAAGAATATTTATTCTGTAATTACCCCTCCAAAATTCTAACAAAGAAGGCATTATCTGTTTTTTTCTCATTCCGAAGTTTCTTTCTTTGTTAGTTTTTCATTAGTTTACACAAAATCTCAGATAACTGTGATAGTACCATCAAAGAGCAATAGTCAATGTTATGAGCATGTATGCTTCAGGTAATAATTTATGTCGGCCCTTACCAGATATAAATTACCGCGGGTTCACACAGATACACTGTTCTTTTTAATGAAGCTGTATTCAAACTATTTCAGCAATGATTCCTGAGGCGTCTAGTATAAGCCGCGAGGACATAATCACAGTTCGTGTAATAAGGGAATAGGGACCTTTCTTTGCAAAAAAAAAATGGTTGCTCTGAGACTACTTATTTGTTGGTTTTTATTAGTATTGTGCCTTTTGGTTTCAGCTTTTAAGAGAGAAATTTTGAAGTTTAGACGATGCATAAAAATGTGTACATGAGGAATTGTATCCTTATTGGAAGTTATCAATGGTATGCTTATTTTTTATTTTTTTTATGTAAATTATGTCTTTATGCTGTGGCAGACTGATATTAATGTAAAAATTATTGCTGGAATGCTTACATGAGGTAACTGCAGCCGGGAAGAAATTTGCTAAAAAATTTCGTTCTAATTTTCAGCTAAGGGTCTACTAATATTTACAAGTGTTATGCAAATATTTTTTTTTAATTTGGGGTTATAAGCGCGAAACATTTGGCGAAAAATAATTAAAATTGTGAACAACCAAATAATATTTTCGTTCTGGAAGATACGGTTAGTCCTTGCTTGTCTTAAGCAAAATCCACGCCTTCTTTGTTTCTAACGTGTCAATAAATCCAAATCCAAAGATTAGGGAATGTTCGGTTTTATCACCGTTTGGTTTCTGCCTTATGGTGAATTAATTAATTTATTCGCTTAGAGGGATAATTAATTGCATTTATTGTTCCGAATATTATTGTTCGAATAACTCTTTCTGTCTGGAGAAGATAACTCAATTATCACATAGAACAAAGTGAAAAACATGACACATGCAGTCAGTAAAGTTCCGTAACCTTGAACCTAACGTGTTAATGATGACTTTTATTTTGTGGTAGAAGGTAGCCCTCGTCGTAAGAGTTAACAAGAAACAAATTTAGAATAATAGTTGAGTCATTTGCTAGGCTTAGTGAGGTATGACGTGGTTTTCCTCAGTATCTCCATGATCATGTCAGAACAGCATCTTGCTTAAGGCATGACTGCTTCCTTGCAAATACATACCAATTAACCATCCACAAATCCTACTAGTCGACGTTGTAGACTGACAGTGTTAAGGCAATCCACAAACTATGAATATCATTGTATAGGAGGCAGAACACAGGAAAGAAAATCCAGTTCGTATGTACATTGAAAACAATTCTGGAGTACTATTAATAATAAAAATAATAATAATAGTAATAATTAATATACAAAAGTGAATCGTCACGGAGTGATAGGTAACTTGATTGTATTTTTTAGCGAGTGGCCAATAAAGTGCGGTAAGCAGTTGTGAAATTCATAGCCTGTAACATATCCTTTAGTTTTAAAAGTTCCTGGATTTTAATGCAAAATATATTTGTGTGTTTTGTTGCATTCTCAGAAGAAGCAGCGATTTTTGTGAGGACGGAATTGAATTTTTGAAAATTGAAATATGAGACCTAAAGGTGAAAGATACGCGTCGAAGTTTTAAAGGGTTAAAATGCTTGGAGCTTTGAATGTGTCGTTTATATCCTAAGGTTTTCCTTTTTATAGGCTATTCTGTTTTCGAAATGCACACCCTGTATATATACGAATGATTTCTAATCACGCAAAAAGGAAAATGACCTTTGTACTTTTCTTCCTGCCGTAGCAACCTCAGCAAAACGAGCTGCGATGTATTTCTCCTTGATCTTGCAACCTGAAGTGACCCTTAGCTATAGGATTGTTTCAGTTTTACGAGGCCCCAGGGAACATTTGAAACAGCGTGCCCTTTTTATCGCTCTTGCAGGACGACAGACAGGCACAAACACATATAACTAATCAGGGCAGCCTTATTAAAGGGGAAATGAACAGTCGCAGGTGGACTGAACCTCGGAAACATCGTTAAAAGTTTTTAAATTTTCTTCAACTCTATTAAAATATCCCAAGAATACTTTTCCAGTACACCTACAAGGAGTATTAAGCATTTTGTATTGCGATGATATGTTCAGAATTTCGTACTTTAATTTTCAGGATGGAAAATATTCAGTTTTTCTATTTGAAAAGTAATTATAAACGAGGTAATTCTTAGAAGGTGTTGTTAAGTAGCTACTATACTCACCGCAGCTCTCAAAAAAGTAAATTTGGGATTTGATTTATGTAATGAGGCTTTCTTATATTTCAAAAAATAAAATAACCAATATCTGGGGAAGAGTGTGACAAAACAATGTAGTGCAATCAAGTAGAGTCGATATTTATTTAACTTTATAAACTTATATAGCCGTTGGATTGTCATTTTATTTCTAAAGAGGGCTGAAGTTCATAAATGCTAAAGAGTATTAAGTGGTAAAAACTTATACTGAATTACACCCAGATCATTAATAATTTGTAAAGTAATGATAAAAATTCATTGGCGTCTGTAAGTATATTCATTATGTGAATCTTCAACAAACTCGCATTTACTCATTTAATTTCTTAGGATGTAGGCCTATATACTATATTCTTAAGTCATCTGGGGAACCGTGTGTGAAATCTTATAATAAAACCAACTAGATACACTAATTTCTCAAATTTATTTTTGGAATAAAATTTTACATGTCCGAAACATGTAAAAATTTATTCCAAAAATAAATTTCAGAAATTAGTGTATTTAGTTGGTTATACTATAAGAATTTATCACGTTGCACGGTCACCTGAACCTCAGATCCGTGTGTAAAGATTCGTGAAAAACATTAGTGGTCGAACCGCATCTTCAACCCTCAATACCTGCTTACGTCACGAAGAAACTATCGGAAAGGAAGGGAAAGGAAAGTGTAAGATAGCCCACATATTTTTTCTATAAATTGTCTCGTAATTAAAATGTCTATTTAAGTGTGCAAGGTTATTACTATGCGCGTGGTGCCCCCGAAAGAAATTTAAAATTTGCAGGAAGTTACTTATATTTTTAAAAGAACTTTATGATAAGACATTTAGGTACAACTAATTATTTTAAAATACTGTAACCCAGATATAAATGACGCACTGCCATCGCAAAACATTCCACCGGTGTTTAGGTTGATGTTATATGAAATTTAAAACATTTATATTTCTTGCACATTATCGTTAGAGTATTTTTTTAATGATTTTTAAGTTTTCCATTATCGTTAGAGTATTTTTTAAAATGATTTTTAAGTTTTCCATTATCGTTAGAGTATTTTTTTTAATGATTTTTAAGTTTTCCCTTATCTTTAGAGTATTTTTTTAATGATTTTTAAGTTTCCATTATGTACTCTTTCGTTCCACAAGAAAAAAGTTTTTCAAGTTTATCCTTAGCAGAACCCAATATTGCAATACTACCTTGTATGTCATTTATTTGTTCTGTGTAGGTAATACTAGTTCCCATATACAGAATTCATATTATTGGTTCCGTACATGTAGAGCACTCTATATCATAAATGGCAGAAAAAAGTTACAAAAAACCATCCCATCATTGAACGCTCTATGAGTTTCATAATCCTGATTCAATTTTTCACGATTTTTCTTATTTACGTGGTCCCCTAAAATTGCAAAAGTGATAATGCACATAGGTCTATACATTTTTTACCACACAGTTCGTAATTATTTATATATTAAATATCATTATTACAGATCATTTTGTAATAACATATTTTTCTATATTACAATTTTCCTATTTATCGAAGATGCTGTTCTCTTCTTTGAGAGCTATCTTAACGATGATTACTGAAACACTCAGCCAAATTAGTTTATCCCAAAAGACCCAGAAGAGTATCTTCTTTGCCGTCCTTTTCCTCATAAAGTGAAAAGATACAACTTTCTAAACGTGGTATTCTGTTCGTAGTAATAGAAAGTTGGTAAAGGAAAGCAATCTAGTATTCCTAAGAGTAGATTTACAGTGATTGAATCGTTTTGAAAACCAGTCTTAGACAAATATCAGATTGTTAAAAGACGAAGTTCTAATGTAGCTCTCACACGTGCAATCGTATTGCAAGGTATGCAGTGATTGTATCAATGACATTATAAGACACTGTTGGGAAAATTGTGGTAGAACTGCGAAGGAAAAATAGGAGAGAACTTTTAATAACAAGCCATAGGCTTGAATTTGTAGAAGGAAAGAGTGTCTTGAAATAATTAAGTTCAAAGTTTGTAGAATGAAAGAAATTTGGGACTGTCTTTGGCCGTGAATCGAATCCTAAAATCCATTCGATAAGCGAATAGTTGTAATTAATATTCACACAGCCGTTTCTAAAATTTGCTTCATATTTTTGTAACTACGGAGGAATTTCTTTTGGGTAATATTGAAAGTACACGTGTTTGCACTTTTGTGTGTTTATTAGGAAGCTGCGTTTTAAGATGTTGAAAATTAATATTTCTGAATTTCATTAATATATTCTAAAAACAGAAATGTTAGCGAGTTTCGTATCTTAAAATAAAATTGGTATTGGACCATCAGAGATGCATTAGAATTTTGCTTCGGGGTATTATTTGTTGATATGTGTTTTGAAAATAATTTATTGTAAAATACATGCAAAATCAAGCAATTTACATTTAGATTATCTCTGCCTACGATTGTGTCAATTCTTCCGCCTCTCCAATTGTTATAGTGTACAGCCTGCTTGGCCTGACCCGTTTTAATCAATCATCGCATAGCAGGCACATAACAAAATTTTTTAATCGTACTATTTTCATTAATTTCGTTGATTTCAAAGAATTTCATCTTTCACGAGATTTTTTTAATTCCGCACAAGGACATAAAAGCTTATTAATTGTGTGTTCTCCTTCATTTCATTGCTATTGTTGCTATATTATTATTGGTAGTAATTTTAATAAGCGGGATAGAATTGCGTCAGGTGGCGTTTTTCAAACTTACCAAAGTATTGTGACAGATTATTATATTTTTCTAGAATATGATTGGGGCGTCGCTAGGTGATAGGTTCCTAGCCTTAGAGGAGAAGATGTTTTCTTCACTGCTAACAGTCTACACTTGCGAGAATGACAGACCAGTTCCATGCAGAGAACTATGTGTGGGCGGCAAACGGTCTGTAACTGACTCGAATGGTTAACGGGCTGGTAGTATGTGGGCGAGACCGTGTGTGACGCCATTTGTCTGACAAGTAGGTAATGCTGAAAACCGTGCGGATTCTCAAATGCTCCTGTAAACCGCGGAACAATATTTGACTAGTGTCGAAAGAAAAAGACCAGGGATCTACGTACGAGCGTTCACTTCAATATTTTCCCGACCGATAAGGATAAATCAACGTTGGCTCCCAGCACCATTGAATACAACCAGAAGGTTGGCGTCCTTTTTGAAAATCCAGTTGCCAAAAGACCTGATCGGGTGGGTTTAAATCAAGACCAAATTTCTCCACAAGACGTTCTCTTTGTTTAGGATGTTCTGCCAAAAATTACAACAACGGAGTTAATAGTTTATGATTCTTCATGGATTCTAAAATAATTCAGAGATCGAGAATCTCTGAGACCTGTCATGGGGTACATTAAAATCGCTGCCTAACGGCTTTGAAGCGTCTGTTAGGCATTCTCGTCGGCTTCGTGATTTCCTAGGCACACAACGTGAAGAAAAGCTTCAGTTGGTACAGAAGCTGTTGTCTATACGAGATGAATGAGAGGATAAGGTGGCTATCATCGACGTGGAGCTCCCGCTCACTGAAGTGCCGAACTTTGAGGGTATCCGAACTCTATCCCATCATGTCTTGGCTTCTACAAACTTCAACTTCGTTGAACAATCCTGTGGGAAGACTAAAGGTATGGCTATGGGACCTCAGCTTTTCCTGTCTTTGTTAACTTCAGGTACAGGGTTAGAGCAAACGCTCTATAGGCATCTCTGTTTGTTTCCCTTCGTGGATGAAATATTTTTGTGATCTACGCCATGGACCATAGAGTTTGGAAAGATGTCTGGATCATATAAATAATATTAATCAGAATATGCGTATAACAATGGATACGGAGGACTCCCACATTACTTCATAGACACAGATATCTACTGGAAAACGAATGGGCCACTGGGCCATGAATTTTACCGATATTCCACTTACTCCAATACTAACTCACGATCACATCACGAGGAGGCCAACAGATAGGTCGTTCTATCCAATTGGTACACAGGTCCAACAGCTTGTGTGGTCGAATGAAACCTAAGGATGAGTCTGAACTTCTCAAGTCCACTTTCAGTGGAATGGATGGAATCGGAAACAAATACGCTGAGTTAATCGACCCACGAGTACGTTTAAAAACAGCGAGAAGTGTAATTCGCTAATTTTTCTGCCCAGATAGTTTCCAACCAAGCATTAGCAGTTGCCGTCCAGACAACACATAAAAAATGTTTGCTTGTTGCCCACATTTTGGAATATAAAATCCCAGGTTGTACTACATCTCATGTAGGCATGACCAGTTTCTCGTTGAATAGATCGGGAGATCCACTGAGACAAGGAAGAAAAAAAATCAGCTGTATATTTGCCTCCGAAGAACGAAAAATTTGGCGAAAACCTATCCCAGACTCAACAACGATCATTCTATATATCTCCCGGAACTAAAACTCCTCTTCACGAGACCCGACTACAATGGCCTGCCTCATTATTGAGACAACTGAGTTTGAGATTTGTCCTAACAGCATGAAGAAGTAGGACAGCCTGATTTAAAATAGGTCACCAAAATCCCCATTCACTTCCTCAAAGTACTTAGGGAACCACCTCGGAATGGTTAATAGACTCACGACCCTTTCCAGAATTACATTCCATACACCACCATCTTCTTATTCATTACCCCAAATGTTTTATGCATACTTCAGTGTACACACCAACCCTAGCTGCTAATATCTTCAGCAACTCACGTCAACTGATTCCAGTCGCAGACAGTTTCAAGTTCTGTATTCCTTATATGGAGGGGATAGTTTTTAACGCTGGATGGTTTGGCAGTGGGGCGGACAAAATTGGCATTGTTTAGCGAGAAAATGTCGGCGGAAGTGTGTTGTTGGTTGTCGGCGGAAGTGTGTTTTTGATTGTCGGCGGAAGTGTGTTGTTGGTTGTCGGCGGAAGTGTGTTGTTGGTTGTCGGTGGAAGTGTGTTTTTGGTTGACGGCGGAAGTGTGTTGTTGGTTTTCGACGGAAGTGTGTTGTTAGTTGTCGGTGGAAGTGTGTTTTTGGTTGTCGGCGGAAGTGTGTTGTTGGTTGTCGGCGGAAGTGTGTTGTTGGTTGTCGGTGGAAGTGTGTTGTTGGTTGTCGGCGGAAGTGTGTTGTTG
>Ga0123352_10015319_pt1 | contig 12206 bp, 9 predicted proteins | sample TergutLab28metaG_FD_89700 | JGI IMG/M metagenome (GOLD analysis project Ga0123352, IMG submission 89700) | Labiotermes labralis P1 segment gut microbial communities from Petit-Saut dam, French Guiana - Lab288 P1 | ecosystem: Host-associated > Arthropoda: Insects > Digestive system > Gut ... | reverse complement strand
TACACGGGAATAGGGGAATATCGGGCAGACAGATACACTGGAAGAGGGAAACATAGGGCAGACAGATACACTGGAATAAGGGAACATCGGGCAGACAGGTACACAGGAATAGGGGAATATCGGGCAGACAGATACACGGGAATAGGGGAATATCGGGCAGACAGATACACTGGAAGAGGGAAACATCGGGCAGACAGATACACTGGAAGAGGGAAACATAGGGCAGACAGATACACTGGAATAAGGGAACATCGGGCAGACAGGTACACAGGAATAGGGGAATATCGGGCAGACATACACGAGAATAGAGGAATATCGGGCAGTGAGATAAACAGGAATAGGGGAATATCGGGCAGACATACACGAGAAGAGGGACATATCGGGCAGACAGATACACTGGAATCTTCTGAGTTCACAAACAAAAATACATTTATTAATAAATTCCGCCTATTGGAACACGTCGCCATTCATTCTAAGAAGAGTGAATTACCCTGAAGATGGAAGCAGCAAGCCCCTCGGAAACATTGGTAGCTATACGCCAGTCTACACAATGACACAGACCAGAACCCCAAATCTCGCGCAGTAAGCACATAATGTACAGAGTCTTGATTCATACCAACAGTGGATTTCTGTTTTATTTTGTTTGTGCCTAACTGCCGATAACTTCCTGCAATTGCTGAACCCATGTACGGGAAGCTTCATGTTTACTAACAGCCAGATCTCCTGATATCAACAAAGACGAATACTAATGTAACGACATTTATCGAGTTCGACAACTAACAGGCAATAAAGTAGTCTTGTCCCATGGTACACAAAGATCCATTGGTCTGTACGTAACAGCCGGCCTTACGTCTGTCCAGAGCCACAACAGTCCCATCCAGATCAGTAAACACTTCAAGGTCAAATTTAATACTGTCACGTTTGCCACAGAACAGACAGGAAACCGTTTCTTTGCTGTACAATCCTTGAAGACAGTCGCGGCACTAAGACATTACAGTTTGAAAAATAGATTCCTCCGCTGCACTCGCCGCTGGCAGTTGATGGTAATGACCACAGTATTTGTTTTCTGAGGCATAATACTTTGTTTTCATTACTCGGCCGTCACAGCGACTTCCCTGTTCTAGGTTTAAGTCAACATATTGCCCAGTGTGTGTTATACCTCGTGGGACATACTTGTTGTTGACACAGGTTCGGCTGCCTCTCGAGGTATCGTTGAAGTTAAGCAGCGCACGAACTGTCCTGTGGAACAGCAAACAAACTCCAAGTACCCCATATCAGTGTCTGTATTTGTAATCTTTATCAATATTTGGTGTCCTGGTGACCGGAACAACTAAATTCGGCGCCTGTGTCTCGAGCATGTTCCGGTCTGGGAAGCAAACACACTTATGTGTTTGTACTGTCAGCTTAAGATGGAAGAGGGGCGTGCTGCATCGCGTTTCAAGGACAAACAACTGAGCAATGCACGCCCGATGGACCACGATGATAATTTACGTCCGTCTGTCTGTTCTAAAATGTAATTTTATTTCTCTCTTCCTTCTTTCTTTTTGCACCCTGTAAGCAGAGTTAAGTCTCCGTCTTCAGCAGAACCATGAAGATGTAGGCACCTAAACCCTTCGAAACATCGGGAACTGCTTGCCCAGCGAATGTGTCACATCCCAGAAGACCTGAATCTTCAGCAGTACGATTCAGGGAAGCTCCAGCCCCGTGCCGTTCTGCAGTTTGTCCGCTGCAAGGGGTGAAACCAGCACTGACGTCGGTTGAAACAGTTGGTCTTCCAGCTGGATTCGAACCGTGATTCCCTAACTACATAACACAGCCCAACAGACGAATCCTAACATGAAAACGCATTACGTGACGTCGATTTTTGCAGCCGAGTGTTGAAAAATCGTGCGTACGTTGAGACAGCGGGCAGTGTTCAACACGACAGCATGAAGAAGAAACAAACGGTGTACACGCATGCGTGATTGCAGGCTTCCGGAGAACTGTTCCCTGCTGGGCTACTACGCAGCGTGTAGTGGTCATTCCTTACCGACATTTCAGGACAACATATCGGTGCCACCTTCAAGGGTTAAGAATCCAGAGCGGAAGCTGGTAAACCCAGTGCCATACACCACCAGATAATCTGAAAGTGCCACCCGTTTCGTTACTGCTCGCGAATTAACTGAACAGAAATGCCATTTCCAGATTTCAACTAACGGTAATGTGCAGGAGTCGGAATGCAGGCATGATCAGAATTTCGATAAACGTGTCAGTTAATGAGGCAACATAATTTTACTAAAATTAATGTAAAGGACTTGCGATTTTTATATTTTTTGTGAAATTATTAGGACTAATTTGTGCACGGAAGGTCACAACGAGAGTTGGTTTGTAACAATTCAGTTATAACATGCACACTGTTGATTGACCATTCCTCCGTGCCGGTTTTGAGTTCAGCCGGCCGTACACAATGAGGGCAAACCCTGATTTGCTTACTGTCAGTAGACTAACCAAGGAGGACCACGAACCATGGAGTGTTATTAGCCCTCTGACCTCAACAAATCCGGAACACACTTGTGCCACATCTGTGCTACCCATTACAATGGAACTCCCGTTCACGTGCCGGAACAAAAGATGTTTGTTGTATTGATGACTGACCGCGAAGAAGGAACAGGCTGAAAAGCCTAACTTTGAAGCTGTCGCTGTACGTAGGCCTGCCGCATTACAATCATGCCGACAAACGTATCCGTGCCAAATAAATTCCCTCATAGAATATTTATAGTACAATAAACTCCTATTAACGCAATACAATGGTTCAGTCCATAAAGCTATCATTATTAATGTAATGATTAAATGTTTTCTAGTTCTTTAGCACTTGGTCTGTCTGTTTCAGTCACCCCAGCTGACAGACGGGATCGCCCTCCGTTACCCGTTTCCAAACAATATCCATTACATTTAACAACTGCATGTACGGTGTATGTCATACGAGGCGCAGAGGGTGTGGGGGTTGGGTGGGGTTGGGAAAGGGCGTACATTGATATGTTTGTGAAACTGCGGTTTGAGCGAGTGTCAGAGAGAGTCATCTGTATATCGCAGTTTGGCTAATTCCACTAATGATGGAGGTAACAAATGTTTATGTGTATTTCAGTTAGAGTGTGGCGTGTGTATTTCTACTGAATTTGACGAAGTTTGGAAATCATTTTTATCCCCATGACAGACAACAAAACTTTATGGACAAACCGCCTTTCTCCCAATTATGCCGTATCAACCCACAGCAGCTCAGTGTTCATACCGGCAGTTGCCTCCTGCACTTCGCTTTTCTATTCATCTTTTAATCGTTTCCACCCACCAATCCTAAGAGGGGAATTATCTAGGAAAACACACCAGAGTTCTTCAGTCAGCACAACAGTAAACTTCGTTGGATCACAATTACTTACATTTTTGATCTGCTTACTGCAAGTTCCGACCTCTGCTGATCACTCCCAGTAAGAATCGTCAAATGGTAGACGTGGTCATGGACGCGTGATGCCGACTGACCGTTTTTTGGATTTCTTTGCTAGCACATGTTTGTAATACTAGAGGTTGTGTTTCTTTTACAGTTGTATTACAGTCTGTGGTGCTTTCTTTATTTTTCTCGTCCGTAAATGCAAATCTCTGTTCATGCTTGTGCCGGAGATATCTCCGTTTCGCTGTTTGTTGTCCGACTGCTTACTGACGGTGGGACAGCAGACATGCAGGTGGAACCCATGTTGAAGACTGCCGTCCGCCCTCAGAACACGGCAAGACAACACGTACTGCGTCTTCATTCTTATTGCTAATAAATTATACCTTCAATTAATAAGCAGTAGCTACAAAAAGTTTCCGGAATTCGTTTGTGTAAACTACAGTAATTGCTACTGTCCGTGAAAAACTGTACATTGTCATCCTTCGTCGCCTTAGGGATGTGATCAGAAGAAATGCCCCGACAATTGGAGTACCAGCAGTTGGTATATTAAATGTTTCTCCTTCACAACAATGCTCCAGCACACCGGTCGACTTTGGTAAAGGACTTCTTAGCGAAGATCAATGTGACAACACTGGAGCATCGTCCATACTTTTCTGACATGGCTGCAGCTGATTTTTTCCCGTTCCCATGACTGAAATCAGTACTGAAGGGACGGCGCTGTTGTGGTGCTACGGACATTGAGATTGCGACGGAAGAGCTGAAAATGCTGTCACAAAATGGCTTCCAGGAATGTTTACAGCACTTACAGTCGCTGGCAGAAGTGTGTAGTTGCACAAGGAGACTGTTTTGAAGTTAATGTAGCTTAAATGGTTGCCCTGTTTTGTATTTGTCAGAAATAAAGTACGTACTTCTGGGAACGTTTTGAAGCTCCCACATAAGACTTTAACTTGATACATTTTAAATCGATCGGACGATAAGCGAGAGTTTTGAACAATTAGCAGTTTTGTAATACTACGTTCAGTGTGCTCAGTGCAGATGTGCTTGACTTGAACAACATTTGGCGTGATGGTCACCGGGCCTTTGGTCATTTCCTTCAGGGCTTAACGTGAAACGGTGTTTCTGTACCAGGTGTACACAGATTTTCTAAAAATTTGGGAGCCAGCTCAAAATTCTAGGCGCCAGAAGTTCCGCACTGAGGACCCACAAAATTTGAATTTGAATAATCAATCGGGCGTTAAAACAGCCACGTTGTACTTTAATGGATCTAGATTGAACTGAACTTTATGTCTGTTATGGTACTAATTATCCGGTGATTACTTGCAGGATAATGAAGGAAATACATAATGGCGGCTGATACGATATCGACTAATTGTCTGCAGAATCACGCTGCTTGGCTTACATGATTGTCACATGTACGATACACGGTTACACCCAACTGCCTGTGTACACTTTTATGTAAATGCTATACTTATTGTAGTTGAAAATCTTGTACATTTGTACATTTGTGATAGAAACATAACATTATAATAGTCATAGACATCAGGCTAATAAATTGCAGTTGTACGTTCAGCCGAAACATGTAGCTGTTTTGCAGTCTGTTAAAATTATACTTGTGTGCGCTGTGTTGGGCGGGCGGAGTGGATGCTGGCTTTGTTCTGATATTTGACACAGAACGGCGATGGGTCACCTTAACAGTACATTTGTTGCCCAGGTGATATGCCGTCCGGGATTTGTGCATCCCTGGTCGGTACAATATAGAATGACACAAAATTTTGTATTATTGTAGTCACATCGGTCGGGAAGAACGACACACAGTTTGTTTCTTTCTTGAGACAGTTTTTCGGAGAGGGAATCAATAGTTCGTACAAACGTTATTTCTTGTGAATTCCAGAAACACTGCATTGCATTTGATTGTTAAGTCGTTCTGTAAAGTTCATCCTGACGTCATAATTTCTAGATATTTTTCTTCATTTATTTATTTTTGTTATCCTGCAACATGGCTACCGCGCGAAATAATGCGCGAACAGGACCAATGTCATTGATTTTGTGGTTCTAGCATTTTGTTGAGTAATGATGTTGAGAAGAATGCATCGTTTGTTTATGAAGCAGAAACAGCGTGACGAAAATTTGAATGTGGATGGGTTTGTAGTTCGCCTGTTTATGGTCAGTACGAAACGTATGACCTCTGGTGAGAGATGGCAGAAGCAAGGCGTGTGCTGATTACGTGATACGTGATGCTTAATTGGAAGGCCGAACGCTCCGGTGTCAGTTTGTGGTTTGTGATGGCAGTGAGTCGGGGGGGGGGGAGGGGGCAAGGGAATGTGCCTATGCCCTGCGGTGCTGCGGCCAAAATTTGAGTCCCGTTCGTCAAAACAGAAATCAGATCTTTTATAAATGCGACAGTGTGCGCCGTGATATTGCCGCTAGTCTACTGTCTTGCTGTTTGAAAATACTTCCCGAGTTTCTGTGTGTGAGGCGACGCTGTCATTGTGTCTGCAGTGTGGGGTGCGTGCCTGCTGGTCCCTAGGGACTGCAGACTGCATGCCATGACTCGTCGTAACTCGGCTCCGCGTATCGCTACTGCTACTACTACTACTACTACTTCTGCTGCTACTACTACTACTACTTCTGCTACTTCTGCTGCTACTACTACTACTACTTCTGCTACTTCTGCTGCTACTACTACTACTGCTACTACTACTACTACTACTACTACCACCAAAACTGAAAGCAGAGAGTGATGTAGTTGGACAGAATGTAATCAAGAGTTTGTAAATAAAGTTCTCACAATTCGAAATGGCCTCTGGTAGCCGCGGTATTAAATTTCATCAGTGATGAGGAGGGTGAGGGTGAATAGAAGCCAGAAATGAATGGCTGCCATGAGTGATTTGCTGTTACTGAATACACGGACGGTTGTTGTAATCAGCCTTTGCTTTGTGCCTTCCTCAAATAGCCCGCAAAGTTTGGGGTTTCTGTTATTAAATCTCCAAAGGCAAACGGCCAACACAGGAACACCGTCCGTCCCATTGCGTCACACACACACACACACACACACACACACACACAGAGGTGGAAGATGCGGTGAATGGACGCCAGCGAACAAAATGATGTGCACGGAAGGCATTATGACTGTGATAAAGACGGACAGCAGCGCGGCGTCGCTTGATGATGTCAAAATAAAAGTAGAAGAACAGGCCGAATAAGGATTTTGCCAGTCGAATATTGGCCGGACTGCGAGATCTTGTTCGATTACCGGCGTGGGGAAGAGAGCATCCTGACCGGCTGTGGACCCACCCTGGGTCTCTTTTCACGGAAGTTAGGCGGCGGGATCTTGAAGTTGACCGCTGACTGCCATCTAGTGCACTGTTAAGAATGAGTGGAGCTGTACCTCCACTCCCCATGTAACTATGTTTTGTGTAGGGACACCGTCACCCTTGCTACACCGACGACGACAACAGCAGCAGCAGCAGCAGCAACAACAACAAAAAAACAACAACAACAACGTCACAAGAGCTGAGTGAAGTGCCAGTCCCCAACATGGACCTACACAATTCTGTGCCGGACGGATAACAAGCCTTGACCAGTGCTCTACATGTATTGGCTACGCACAGCACACTATCGGTTCAAAAAGACACTACAGACCTCTCTAACGAGTGTGTGGAATTGACAGTTAATTGGTGCGCCGAGGGCCATGTCATGGAGTGGCTGCACTCATCGGCGATGTTAATCATCTAATTTCCTTGTCGCCAAAGCACTGTCCATCAGTCTGCAGGCTATTGTTCGTAATGGCTGGTTATATCAGTCCAGTCCGCTCCGTTTAACACGGCTTTGCGCAATTCCTGACCACAAGAATTCTGTTGTGATCCCTGGAATTACTCGTAGAACAAAAACCGCCCGCTGTTGGCTTGTTGCTGGCATCACAAAGTGTGAAACGGCTGTTCGCTGCTTGCCGACAGCAGACCGTCGCCATGTTGCTGTACGGAGCGTTCCTGAGGAGTCCCGAGTTCACATCTCGGCTGTAGCTAATGAACTATCCAAATAATTAACTGGAGAAGGTTTCTTCTTCAGACACCTATTGGTGTCTGAAGAAGAAACCTTCTCCACAGCTACTTAAATTCTCGGCATTTTATGGGACTCTGAATGTCCCTCTCCTGAGACAGATAAGTCCATTCCTTGCACCTGTACAACTTCTTGAAGATCCGTTTTAATATTATACTCCCATGCACGCCTAGTTATTCAGAGTGGTCTCACTCCCTCGGATCTCCCCAACACTCTGTATGTACCTCTCCTCTCCTCTCCCCCATACGTACTGCACCCCCCTATCTCATTCTTCCCCATTTGATCACCCCAGTACATCAGCAGTGCACATCATTAAGCTCGTCACTATGCAGTCTAATGCACCCCCTGTTATCTCGTCCCTCATATTCTCAAATATTCTCAGCACCCTCTGCCTACATTCCTCCCTCAGTGGAAGAGACCAAGTTTCACACCCATACAAAACAACAGGCAAAATTATATTTCTATATGTCTTAATATATGTGTTTTTGGATCGGAAGACAAAAGATTTTGCACCGAATGATGGTGTGTCTCTTTTTTTTACGAATGCAATTTTGATTTTGGGGGGTTTTCCCCCAAATATTTGAACTGTTCACACTTTCAGAGGCGTATTAACCGTATTCATTTTGCGATTTGCCGTATTAGTTCACGACACAAGAACACGTACTCAGCTCTCGCTGCATGCACTTCTAGACCAGTTTCCTTAGTCTCGACTAATAAAGCTGGTGTGTCTGTGTATAGTGCGTGTGCTGTGACCCATTAAATTATCATCTGCCTAAACCGGAAGCTGAAGTGTATGATTGAATTTAAAGCCCTCGTGGTTTGTCGGAACCCTCCTAATGGCATATTCTGTGGGAAAGCTGAAAAGCTGTACTCACTGGGATATTTGTGAGTCTTCTTACGGCGTCCTGGAAAATGCTGTTAGGTTAGTGCTGGAGATGTTTGTTAGAGGAGTGCCTCAGATGTTAGCCTTAGTTTTCAGGATGGTATCTCAGATGCTAGGATAGTGTCTCATATTGTAGTCTCAAATGCCAGAATAGTGCCTCAGAGATGCTATGACAATGCCTCAGGTGGCAGTACATTGCCTGAAGTGCAAGGATAGCGTCTCAAGGCAGTCCTCGTCCTTACCAGTTTATGTTCCTGTCCAGCGCATTATTGTGCACCATGGCACAGGATGTCATGCACAGTAACGAACGCAAGCAGAAGCTAGCGGTCGCCCTGCCAGTCAAATTTCTCGCCTTTAATACAACCCAAAGGCTCATAACCGTGTTGAAAAAAGCGTATGGTCTGACCCCACCTTGCAGCACGTCAGTCCAGTTCAGTCCACACTCTCATTTCTAATTTCTGTACAGCCCAGTTTAAAATTGCCTGGTCACCAGGTTTGCATTTCTCAGTTCACCATGACGTATTTCTTGGCCGTGTCATTCCCTTTATTGCCCGCCGTAGTGTGTGTATGTGTGTGTATGTGTATGTGTGCGTGTGCGTATGTGTGTGTATGTGTATGTGTGCGTATATGTGGGTGTATGTGTGTGTATATGTGTGTTGTGTGTGTATGTGTGTGTGTGTGCACGTATATGTGTGTTGTGTGTGTATGTGTGTGTGTGCACGTATGTGTGTGTATGTGTGCGTATGTGTGTGTGTGCGTATGTGCGTGTGTATGTGTGCGTATATGTGGGTGTATGTGTGTTGTGTGTGTATGTTTGTGTATTGTGTGTGTGTGCGTGCGCGTATGTGCGCGCGCGCGCGCGTATTTTTGTGTATGTGTGTGCGCACGTATGTGTGTGGGTGTGTGTGCGCACGTATGTGTGTGGATGTGTGTGTGTGTATTATGTGTTTGTGTGTGTGTATATGTGTGTGTGTGTGTGTGCGCGTCGCGTATGTGTGTGTGCTTGTATGTGTGTGTGTGTCTGTGTGTGTATGTGTTCCATGCGTCTTTAGCGGCTTGGCTGCAGTCTTGCTGGTGCCTTTGAGCCGGTGGGTGTCGCGGCCCCTAGACGATGTGAGGCCCTCTGTGTCATATTCAGTTAATGTCTGTCGTCGCGCTGACGGTCCTAACTGCGTTAGGTGACGACAGACAGACTTGCTTATCGATAGTGGGTCTCGCGGGACAGAGTTGCTTATGCAGATGGCGTAACTGCACTTTCAGAACGCAGGACGAAGCGAAACGTCGACACACGCTCGTGCGTCGTCTCTCGTGCTCTGAGCGTCACGGCGCCAGTACTTTAATTGTACAACACAGCCACTGACGTGTTTCGGCCTGTGTTATAGGGTCATCTCCAGGAGGAACTTCAAGAACATTTAGAAGAGTAAAACATATTTGTGTACTTCGTAGGCCTGTTCTTGGGATTAGCTTCATGTATCGTATTTGTGTACACCGCTGATGGTGTGGCACATTGCAGGCAGCTGGGTGTTCCGTACTGCATTATGTACACTTCATTCTGGCTACCTGTTGCGGCATTTACACGCACCAAACGGTGTTAGGGAACACATGTAGGCAGTATCAGCACTGCCGACACGTGCTCCTTTGAGCTCTGTATTTGCGGCATTTTAGTCTGCGACCGGGGTGGGCAAAGCGGTCCTGGAACAGGGTTTTCCTCTGACACTTCGCCCTTCTCTGTCAGTATCATTCCTCCAATGCTTCGTCTTCATTCATCGTGCGGTCGGTCGCCAGGGGGTCTGTGAGAGGCGCAGGTTGCTCTCAGCCCGTGATCTGTTTGTGACTGCAAGACTGAATGTTGGCTGTGCCGCCGGTATTGATGCAAACGGTGCTGGGAAGAGAGAGCACGTGTTAGGGAGTTAGGTGCTATCTGCTGTAGACTGCGTTCTGATAGTTGTATATGGGCGTCTGTCTGCAGGGGGTCATCTGACAGTGACGGTGAAGGGGAGGACGAGGAAATAGCGTAATGAGAGGTTCATGTCTTGTTAATTGCACGTAGTACTGTGTGACCACATGTTACATGTTCTGCCTATGGTTGAGGAGGAGGGAGGGGTTGGGGGTAGCTCAGAGGGTTACGGCAACAAGTCTTTGGATGCCGTAAAGGTAAGGGGTTTGTTAGTACCAGAGCGACTGTCAGCTTATCGAGAACTGTGCTCTGTGGAGCTACCCCTGAACGTTAATATCGCTTTTTTCACCACCGCGCCTGTGTTTGTGTGTCACCCCGTAGAGTTATAACCGGTTTTCACAAAACTTGACATGAACGTCGTGCCGTTGGAATGATTTCCTGCATTCGGTAGGAGGAACGTAGCGGGTGCCTGAACTTACGAATTGGGAGCGACAGCAGTGGCACTGGCTGAGCGTTCTGAAATGAAGTGTGGTGAGGGATGTCTGAGCACTGAGACAGTCGTTTGTTTCTTGTACAGTGAGAGTATCGTGGGAGCGCGAGAATGTTGCGAAGTGTGAAGTGAAGTGTGCCGTGGTGTCGCCTGACCTGATGGTATGTTTGAACAGGCTGATTGTTTGGTGTCAGTTGTAAATTGCCTGTAATGAGTGCTTCAAAAGTAAAGTGCTTTTGTCGTGCTGGATTTCAGTTCTTTGTCACTGGGCGGGCAGTGGTTAGGAACTGTTGCACAAATATAGATGGAGTAGAAATGTAATACAATAAAATAAAATTAGCAACAATAGTAATTATTATTGCTAAATTCTTTACTTATTGACCTCCCGACGGAGCAGACAAATGGCCAGTTGCAAGGAAAGTATGTTTATAAAAACAGATTGTAAGAAAAACGATGCTTGGACAGGCGACGTTTTTGAAAATTCGAATTTATTACGGATAATTCTTGAGAACTTTTGAATTACTGCGGTAAAATGCGCAACTATATACGATAGTTGTTGTAACAGCTGAGGAAGAACAAGTAAATATTAATAATAGCAATAATCGTGATGTTAATATAATACCAATAACAATAACAGGTCTGTAGAACCATACATCTGTACGTTAGGAATGCAAATTTTGTGATTTCCATTCTGAACTTACTGTGTGCTGTCAGAACCTTAACATGAGGTCTGCAGCCCTGCAGTAAGCAAGCAGGCAGTAAGTAGTGTTTCCTTCAACATGCCATTAGAACAGAAACATTCACACATCTGCTAACTTTATAGAGGGCGTCGGTGACTGCCTACAGGGACAGTGAATCGGACTAAATGCTTATAGAGAAGCTGCGTTTCACATGACAGCAGTAGCTTGAGTAGCGCTTCGCGCGAACAGGAAATTTTTCTGTTGACCGAAAGCTCTTGAAATCCTCTTCCGTTATGAAATGAGACACGTCCAGGTTTAATGAAAGCGATTTCAATGTCAGAGTGATGAACTGTGGGCCCATTGAGTTCCCTTTGTGCTGCGCACTGAGGCGCGCCGCTTCATTAATGCTATAACTAATCATTCGTAATCCATATCGATTCTAATACGAGGTGTAGCTGACTGTAAGGGATAAAGCAGTTTTCGATACGGTAGCAATCAGTGGCCTTCCCGCCAAATATCCTTAGTGTACGTGCGTCTGTCTGCTTGTGCCTTGGCTGGCCGAACGGCCGATTTTCAAGATTGGGCTGCTAATTACTGACGTCAATTTTATGTATATTGTACCGTGCATCGTTGTGATAGTTGAAGAATAGAAGACCAACTTGATGTCACTTGCTATTTTGTTTCACTTCTTATGTGCTCAACATGTTTCGGACATTAATATATCCATCATCTGGAGCTTGCGACTGTGTTGTTGAATTACCACATCCGTCGTTTTG
>Ga0123352_10015318_pt1 | contig 12206 bp, 4 predicted proteins | sample TergutLab28metaG_FD_89700 | JGI IMG/M metagenome (GOLD analysis project Ga0123352, IMG submission 89700) | Labiotermes labralis P1 segment gut microbial communities from Petit-Saut dam, French Guiana - Lab288 P1 | ecosystem: Host-associated > Arthropoda: Insects > Digestive system > Gut ... | reverse complement strand
TTTTCCCACACCCTTTTTTGGGCGACCTTAATTTTTCCCTTTTCTTACTTTTTCTGGCCCTGCTAGCAATTCCCGTGCTGAGGGCCCCCCCCCCCCCATGGCGGCCCAACGCGGACCATGGCCTTCTCATTCTTGAAACTTCTAGATCGAATACAACGACGCACCACATTCGGTAGGACTGTTAGGGACGAGTGACCAGCTCATCGCACAAACTTCTACCTGACAACACGCAATATTCACAACAGACAAGCATCCTTGCACCCAGCGGGATTCGAACCCACAATCTCAGCACGCTAGCGGCTGCAGACCTACGCCTTCGAACGCACGGTCACTGGGACCAACACCAGTGTAAGGGATAGGGAAGAAAATTGAGGCTTATTATTCCATCACAGATATAAGGCGAATTTGCTGAGTAAATTGGACTGAATAACTGACTGACTGATTGACTGATTAACTGACTAATTAACTGGCTGACTGGCTGAATAACTCCATGAAACATGATCCTTTTCGAAAAGGTAAATTTTCTCAGCTAGTCAAAAAGTATTTCAAAATTTACGGAACCTGAAGGTTTATTCCCGTGCTCACAAGAACCCGCCGCTTGTTCCCACCCAAAGCCACATAAATCCAGTTTACGTCGTCCCAAGCGATTTTCTTCAGTTCTATTTAAACATTATTCTGTCACCTACTTCTGGATCTTCCAAGCGGTTTCTTTATTTCAGGTTTCTCCCTCACTACACTGCCCATGCCTTGGTCATCTGATTGTTTTAACCTGATAATCGAATAATATTTGGTGAGATAAACAAATCATGAAGCTCTCATTATTCAGTATTCTCCAGTCCCTTATTACATTTTCCCTTTTGGGCACAAATATGCCTTTTACAGCATCCTGTTCTCTAATGTGCTAAGCTTATGTTCTTCTTAATATAAAACAACATGCAAAATAGGACTTCAGTTCATTTTCATCTTGAAAATTTTAGTTCGCATTGGGAAGACAAAAAACTCTGGATTGGATGGTAGCAGGCATTTCCTGAGTAAATTTGTTTTTTGGGAGTTCAGATAAACACAAGACACATAATGCTTAAGTGGTGACCTTTTCATCGCGCTTTTTGGGGAGTAGACAAGAGCATAAAACAAAAAATCGCTTTTTAGATTAAAAATATTACACTTTATATGACAGGAAAAATTAAAATAATTTGATGATTCTCTATACTATACCAAGCAAAAATTTCCTCTGCAAAACGGTATAAAACAACGTTAAGCTTATTCCATGATCAGCGGGAATGGCATCATATTTACCCTGACACTGAGTAATGCGTTTTACAATACACGAGAGTTAGAAATTATGGGTGTTAGTATCTTGTCTCTCCTACCTTCAAAGAAAATATTCGGACTCGGTCATGCAAATTCAAAATTCTATCATTTTCCGTATTCCACAAGCTCCCTGTCATTCTGCAGTTGACTTAACAAGTGTCTGTTAAAGAAAGAAAAAAATACAAAACAAGAAACAAATTTATTTTGAACTCTTGCAGAAATTATGTCCCAAATTCATCTCTAGCATAGGATGAGGTGTTTCTGAATAAAATAAGGGCCTAAACATAAACTAAAAATTTTACATAATGAAATACACAATAGAGCAAAATTTACATCTTTCCATCTGTTATATTTTCAGGATTTTCTGCGTCGCGTGTACAGTATGAAAGTTTCGTGTCGTATAGAAACACATTAAGTCGCAGAATTCATTCCTCTGACTCAGAACAGGCATTAGAAGCGAGCAATTATGCAGACGATACCCAAACCTACGACTTTAATAGCTCCGATACCTTCCAGGTAGTTACACCGTTTGAGTTACTTAAATATTACTGACTAAACGTAAAACCGTAAAAACTTCCGATACAATGTGATTCCTACAGTTTTGACATTGCTGAATCTGAATATGACAACTAAATTGCCCTATCAAACACCTATGTTAAGTAAGAGAGGATTATGTTAAAAAATAACTTTCTAATAAAATTAGACATATTATATTGGTTTCTAATTACAATATACGGCATCAAAGAATGAACATTGTCTCTATGTACCGAAACCGAAACCTATTTATCTAGAAAAAAAAATTCATTAAACCCTCACGTCCTCTTCTTTGCCTTTTCATTTTCACCATGTGATGTCTCCCTTCAGCAGTAGTCAGCCAACACACTCGGACTCGATATTCCACTGTAGCTCTTCAATCTGAGAAATATCCTGATGGACCCTTTCGTCATACCCATCGGAGACGGCTCCCATGCTTTAAGACAAGAATCCACATGGGAATGCAGAAAATGAAGTGTCAATGACGTGTTACACCCCATAACATTGTATAATGAAACTAGCTCTGCACAATTTCACTTTAAGTTTCAAAGTTTTCGTTGTTTAGAAAGTTTCTGCAGGCGCTTTAAAATTCCTTCCAGGTTCATATTTTTGTAGAATTTAATTTTGTACTAAATATTGTTCCTTGAATAGATGTGAATTTGTTGAACAAGGAACCTTTCTTCTTTCATCTTGATCTCACTTATTTTGGGAAGTTTTTGCCTTCAATAAGCAAACCTTTCGTTTTACATAACCATGGCTTTCACAGACATCTTTATCAAATCGAACTTGATAAGCAATGGAGGCAGATAACTGTTTCACATCTCCCCTAAAGCAGGATGTACCACATTCTTCTGACCTGGTGCTGTTTCTGAACTGAGTGACCACTTTTTTAATTCTGTGTTGGCAGTCCCTCGCTCGGCCGTCCCGTTCACGTTAAAAACAGCAGAAATTAGTGTATCGACCTTGCAGCGCAGTGAGCGTTGCTATAAATTTTAGGTCAGCACATATATTCCACCGGTGTTCTTCATATAATATTTTTTGCAGCATCACCTGTATGTTCTCGGACGTTTCTCTCATGTGAACTGCACGAGCCAGTGTAACAGAAGGGAACTTATTTCCACTGTGGAGAAACACTGCCTTGATACTGACTTTAGATGAATCAATGAAACGCCTCCATTACCCAGAGGTGTGTTCAATTTGCAATTCTTCCATTAATTCTTGATTTTTAATGCAGTACAATAGATCACCATCCGGTTAGTAACACGTTGTTATGTCTGACAGTCTCTGCCTGTAAAATGATACTATTAAACTTTTGTAAAGAAAATTCAACCGCTTAAGCCGTTATTCGAGTAGATGAGCCTGTCTTTTCGCTGTGATAAAACATCGGTGCGTTTAGCGTCGTTTAATTTTCAGTAGGGGACGCTAAACATTTGGAAGGAAGTTTTGTTAGTTTGGGATATAGGTGGATAAAATATTATTTTAGGAATTTAAATGACTTAAATGTAAAAATAAATGTTGACAATGAAAGAAATTCGGTTCAGTCCAAACTTTCTGTTTCTGGCCATCCACCTGAAGTATCAACTCGTATCATCCAAACAGATTTGATGTAAATGTAACACAGCAGTAGCTTGGGTTGGTTCTATATAGGAAAAGTAGGCAAGTGCGCGCGCGTTCTCTCTTTTATGTGTTTGTGAAGGCATGCTGTAGAAAACGACAAGCAATTTAAATTTACAGTCACATGGTAAAATACCAAATACGAGTATATGGAAGAGAATTTAAGGGCTTACCTGAATTACTCTGCCTCATCCGTGACGATAAATAATGGGGTAATATACTTTGTTTTCTCGCACCAACGACCGACGTAGAAATTCGTGGAACCTCAGCAAAATAAACAAACTGCAGGCTGTTGTGATCTTGAAAATTCCTTGAAGAAGACAGTTCAGTTAAGCAACACTGTTGTACGACCGAATATTACTGGATTAATCACAGGTGGAAATTCACACTGCTACATGGGCGTGGACGGACACCTAATTAGTTAAGAGGTCAAACTGAGCTTGACAATTCAGTTGAACATGACGTCAATCGCATGATGACGTTGCTCATGATATGAATAGGTCCACGTTAATAATTCGAGAATGCAAAATCAATCATAATTATCTTCATGGCCGCAAGATCTACAGAGAACACTTACAGCGTTCTATATGTATATGTCGTGATAGGTAAAGTATTTTAAATTAGGTTTCCTGAAATTGCAATATTTACTCCACTTTGCTTATTTATATCTTTGATTTGTATTAATGTAGGATATGCCCTGAGGTGGAAATCAGTAATGACGATTACATCATTTTGCCTTTTCACAGAACTAACGTGTTACGATACCATACCTATAAGCAGTTGCTTGATTTTGCTTGAGAGGTTGGCTTATTCTACTCTGCCTTTTGTGACTCATATACAACCGGCATGTGAACACGTACGTGGAATAAATATATGGATGTTAATAGCGATAAATACCGCGCGCTCTAAAGTGTGATTCTGCAGCCCCTCGCTTGCTGGGATTGCTGGTTCGAATTCCTCCGCGAGCATGGATATTTATCTCTTTAGATTGTTGTGTGCTGTCAGGTACAGTACTTTGCGTCAAGCTGATCACTCGTCCAGAGGAGTCCTACAGAGTGTGGTTTGTCTAATTGAGTGTGATCGTGAAGCTTGGATTCTAGGCACACTATGACCTGTACACAGGTCATGGCGCCACAAGCAAAATATTGTGATCAATTAGAAGAAAACTAAAACGTAATAATACAATAATTTAATAATAGTAATAATCATCATACTATCGTCCTTCTTTTATAATGTGCTTAGTCAAGAGCCAGGTACCCGAATACAAAAGAAAACCAACCCCTCTCCCCCATAGAACAAATAAGAAAGGGTAATAATCAGGACATGTGTGAAAAAAACACAAACAAAACCAACAGAATAGTTTAATAATTGCGTGACACCTTATAGTGGTGATCTAATAATGGTATGAAATCTAAGTGTAAAAGTTAACCTTATGAAGACATCTAAATCGCTACAAAGTGAATTTGCCGCAGTATCAAACCTGGCGGTTGGACAAAGAAACAAAAGAATGTCTTGGAATTTCAGTGTGGGAAGCCAAAGACATACAATGTCCAAAGAAGTTGGAAAGATTCAGAATCCAAAATTCATTAATGATAAAAATTACATCCAATGCATGTCTTCTGCCACGTAAAATGCGTAAATTAATTTTTTTAAAGAGCATCAGTATATATATATATATAGCCATTACTGTCTGCGGAGAGAATCGATTGTGGCAAAGAACTACAATTTTACTGAATGCGCTCATGTTATTTAAGCTTCAGTAAAGGAAATTGAATTCCATACTACAGATTTTTGCTCTAATTTAAGTCTTGTTAGACTAATCAATAAACACTCAAAGGTCAAACTCGAAGACTTATTATTACGAATGAGACCCAAATTTACTAGACTGATGGGCTAAAAATAAAATTAATAACCTGAGAGATAAAACAAAATTTAGAGTTAAAACAAACATAACGAATAATAAAAGAATCCATGTGCTTGCATTAGAGATGATGGTGATGATAATAATATTAATAATAACGGTTCTTGAATTAGAAAAAGTAAGGGGAAATAATAATAATAACCACACAGCTTTGGGTTGGCAAGAAAAGGGGATGAAATTATATTGGGAACAGACAACAGACGAAATTAGGTCCTCTTAAGAGCAGAATGATGGTTGCAAAATGTGACACTTAGAACATTATTTGAGTACAGGGGCATAGCTCAGAATTGGTTGACTTTTGGGCAAAAAAGAGGCATTCTGAACACAGACAGGAGGTTCAACGAGATGACATAGATAAGAGTGGTACAGTACAGACCACTGGAAGATACACAAACAAATTTCATCATAATAATAACTTGGATAAATGTGTGTAGTGATAAATCGCTGTATTGTTGGTGTATGTGAGCTGAGATAAGGAGATATTAAGTGCATAGTGTAGAATGTGGGACTACATAACTCTAAATAACCGTTGCTATTGGGGATATGTCACGTAAAGTACTAAGGCTTAGCGGGTTATTATTAATGGATAATATTTAATAGTTCTGTGAGCACATTAGAGATGGTACACAGGTATGTTTCAAATGGTCTCTAGTTCGCTTCGTTGAAGAAATTGTCCTCTAATCTGGAGAAAACTTCGAAGCATGTTGTACTATTACATGACCCGGAAATATAAATGAAATCAGATTTAATTTTAGAACATTTCTCGGACCTTAAAATTCGACATAATTTATAAAACAATTCGGAATAAACTATATCACAACCCAGACAATTGGATTGATTGTTCAGATTGTACAGATTTTGTTATAATACTGGAAGGAAAATATATTATTAACAAATTTAGTCCAGCGTCATACACTCAAAAATTAAGGTCCTCAATAAGCAGTTTAGGAGATATCAACTGGACCACCTGTAATATGCATGTCCTAAAATACTTTTAGGGCTGCAAATAATTCGAACCTCGCAATGAATTTTACAAAATAAAATTTGTAAAATACAGTACTTTCATGCCACAAATATTCTGTATACACCTTCAACAAGATATGTCGTAATACCTATATGAAAATAAACGTTCATTTAGACACCTATGTAAATTTTCTGTTTAAAATTAACTCTTCTGTTTAAATTTCCCCTCGAGAAAACGTAGCAGAGGATAGGTTTTATCGAGTACAACCATGTAGCTTGGCGACTGACGCATGTCGACTATTGGGACGACATACGGAAAAACGAGACGAAATCCATTGGTCGATTGTTGCTTGTTCCTTGAAAGCAGTTAAACATTTACGTAGTGCACAAAAGTTGTTGTCATAGAGATATGAAGATTGAATTTCAAACGCCTGGGATTAACGTGGGAGGAGGGGGTGGTATATTTAACAAAATACGTGAAAAAATAATTTCTCACTCTGTACACTATCTACCGTCTGCAGAGTTGTTACTTTGTCAACAACAGAAGATATCAAGGTCACTGAGAGAGAAAAGCATGCGTTAATATTACAGCATTGTTGACGTAGGTTATCTTGGTATCTCTCTGATGGCTATGTAAGGCATTAAAATGGTTATTTGGGGGACCTGTAATTTAAGAAAATAAGTCCGTGTTCCAGGTCATGATTCTAGTGTATAAGAAAGGATTAATGGAGCTATTCACTGAACTGTATATTAAGAGAGGGGCAAAATAGCTTTACGGACGTGGAACAAAACAGTTCGTTCATCAGAAGGGGAAGTTCTTTATTACTGCATCATAATGTGGCCGTGGGTAAAGGAAGACAAAGTGGTGTGGTAGAGTCCATGCTTCTACGTATCCCCTTGTGGTGGTGAGACAGAATCAGGGTAGTACAAAAGGGCGTTAAAAATAAGATAATTAATGTGCACTGTGAATGCTAAAACATCCTTCTGCTGTCATTACCTAACGCGTACTTGACCCGTCTATTCTTCAACATATCGTGCTCACCTACACAGCCGTTATCAGACGCATAATTAGTATTAATGATCGGAGACTTGCTTCAGAAGAGAGAGAGAGAGAGAGAGAGAGAGTAAAGCTTCAGATGAGGGTGGCTGCTCATACGTGTGACTCACACTGCTTAACTTTTCAGGCGCGTTCACAAAATTGCGAAAAGCGACTATTAAATCAGTCATTCCGTCCTGATCCTGCTCTCAAGCTCTCAGCAAACCTGTATGACATATACGATTGCTGTGTGTACAATGAAAAACTCCTGATGATGGACAGAGGAACTGTTTGAAACATGTAGAGTTTTATTCCAAAAATAAATTTCAGAAATTAGTGCATCTAGTTGGTTTTATTATAAGAATTTATCAGGATCCACGGTCACATGAACGTTAAATTCGTCATGTCTGTCCTTTTGACCACATGGAACAACTGGCCTCTCACTGGAAGAATTTTCATGAAATTTCATATTTGAGTATTTTTAAAAAATCTGTTGTGAACATTCAGGTTTAATTAAAATCTGACAAGAATAACGGGTACATTACATAAAGATCGGGACCGCAGTAGCACAGTGTTTAAGGTGCTGTGCTATAAATTAGAAGGTCGCTGGTTCGATCGACTCAGCCTCTAACAGAAATGAGTACCAAGCGTATTTCCTGGGGTAAAAGGCGGCCGGTGCGTAAGGCTAACAACCTATCACGATCCTGTGCCGTTGTCACGAAATCTAGGAGTCTTAATTTCCTGGAACCCTATGTGCCTGTCCAGGCCCGTAATGGGACTGCTTTTTACATAAAGACAAATAAAAAATTTTATCATAACTCGCTCAGTCCTTCTTTGAATGAGAAATGTTCCAGACAAACGATGTAGAGAACATAAAGACACATAGTCTATGCTCAGTAACCTTTTTTTTAAAAATTGTTTTGCTTATGAGATGTGGAAAACTATTATAAATATGGAACAAGTGTCTTATATATAATACATATTTTCAATAGGTTACGTGTTTAGAAGAAATAAGTCAGGGTGAAAGAAGGTCTGGTATTTGTTGCGTTATACGTAATACTTTTTAGGCGTTATCTTACTTTTTATTGAATTATAGTATCTGAAAAAAACTGCTAATGAAAATTTGTGCTTTTGTCTTTGACATCAGAATGTTTGCTACTTATGTAAAAAGTTAAAGGTAAAGTGCACCATTGCACGTACACTTAGGCTCTGTACAGGCCGTACGGCCCATAGGGGGAGTAGAGGTATAGCTCTACTCTTTCTTGACCACGCCACTAGAAGGGGGTGAGGGGTCAGCGTCATGCCCCGGCCGCTCTTTATTCCCGGGAATGACCCGGTACCAATTGTGCAGGAGGATGGATGGGACCCTGTGCCGGTCTGGACATGTGCGGAAAATCTCGCTCCTACCGGAATTCGATCACCGGACCGTCCAACCCGTAGTCAGCCACTATACCGACTGAGCTACCCGGTCCAAAACTTATGTGCAGTTATCACATTAATTGCGAGTTGTGACAGAAAGAGACACAATGTACGAATTTTCGTAACGAATAATGACAATAGTCTCCATATAATGGTCTTTGTTTTTTGGTTTTGCGAAAGTTGATTTGGGAAAGTGAAGCAAGAAACAATGAGCGATCTGTTTATATCCACTAACCCCATAACTCGCTTTGGATGAAAAAGAAATAAACAAACAGCCAGAATGCAATTTCACAGAGCCATGAGAGAATTTGTATGTACAAGTGTGTGTATATGGACACACATTTAATTATCATTTAATTAAATGTGCTGCTACAAAAAAATTAATTTACTAAAATATAACTTTGTCTCTTTCGAGACAAATAAATGAGAGAGAACTCTTCAGAATGGTTACGCTACGGTTACATTTCCATCTTTTTTAATCCAGAGATATATAATGAGTGTAATGCTTTTCATTGTATATTTCATACTTCATACAGTCATAACATTGTTTAACATACACCCCCCCCCAATACAAGAATATTAATATCATGTTAGCGGAAACATGTTATTTCTGTTTTGTCCCTGAATTCATTTCCTCTTAAAAATGGAGTCATCTGAGGAATTTTGTAAAGCTTAGCACAAAAATTGCGCAGCATTTTTTCTTTTACTTTTAATTTCGGAACAACCGTAAACTGAAGACTGTTATCAGGCAGGTGCCTGAGATAACAGCTACATTGCCACCATTTAATACAGGAGTCCCAAATTTTGTGAGTTGATAGAACAAAGAAATATTTCAGATTTCTTAAAATCACTTTCTACATTCATGAGTATGCAGAAGGGTAAACGTGAATAGAATCTTATTATTGAACAGATTGCACTATTGTAGCCGTATGTGGCACACGATAAAGACTACTTTCAAGTTACGAAATCTTTGTGTGGGTGGTTTTGAACTAGCTGATGAACTTGTGTAGGGGGGGGGGTGTTGAACTAGCTGATGAACTACTAGCTTATTACAGATAACTCTACTTCAAGGAGTTTAATAATTAACCAGAAAAACAAGAATATGGCACCTACTTTAAATCCGAATTTAGGTATGAATTCATGACCATAAATACTGAACAATTGCTCGTGAAATGCATTATGAATACAGATAATTGATATATCATGTGTGTACAAACTTCGTTGTCGATCAGATATATAACATGCATTATGACGTGTGCATGGGTATTAGATGAAAAATGATAGTCGTTTTAATATTCATATATTCTGAAAAAACCCCTAGCCTTATTATTAATTTTTCTACCCAAAACAGACTTTTTCTTCACTAAGCGTTGCGTCTATTTGCCTGTACAGTCAAATTATTGCCTAATTTCTTAAATTAACTGTGTTTAAGCCAAATATAGTGGAATTATGACCTCACCCATGGTCACTGAACACTGTTCTGCCGCGCAGGGGTCATTAACACATGCTACGGCCAGTTCCACCAAACCTTGACCCTTCCCCGAAGCAGGTGTTGCTGCTCTAATCCCTTCCCCGTTTACATACTAGTCCCATTTCTCTGAATATTTCACTAGAATCTCTCGCATCAGTCAATGTGACGATTCCATTAGGGTCACACCACAGTCCCTGAGGCCAGTGACTTCAGGGAGTTGCTTACCTTGACACATCGTGTACACACAGCATCACTAAGTAAATACACTGGTACTGCAGGGGCAAGTGAGCACTCGAGTGGAAAGTAGCCACACTGTTGTCGCTTCTAGGGCCAAAAGCGTTCCATCAATACTTCCACCCTAAGCAGCTTCAATATAGAAGCAATATATTCCTCCCTTGGGTCTTACGCCATGTCTTTCCTTGTACGTGACTAAAATTGAAATAATACCGAAAAGTCGTGACACTTGTACCTTGTATTCGTCAGACCGCAGGTTTCGTTCTTGGTCTAAAATTGGTCAAATATTTTTCAATTATCGTCTGTTCCTCTACACCAGCGTTTCTCAAACTGGGTTCCGCAAAGGAGTGACAGGGTTTCAAAGAGACGAAAATGTGTACTGGTGGAAGACTTCTATTAGCGGAAATTTGTACGTAGGAACTAAAATTCGCATGGCGACATTCGACACTAGTCATTCCATCAAAGATATCACGCACACCTAGTCGTTTGCTTTAGCCCAAATGTTTCCTGGTTCTGTAGTCAAGTCGGCAAAGATCACCATAGACTGTTTCTAAGTGTCAAGTGAAACTATCAGGCTATCTATCAGTTTGAGTTTAGTCGTTGACTTCTTGCATGTAATGTACATGAAAGATAAAACATCTGTTGGTATTTCATTTATAATTGACTTCTTGTGGACAGGTAGGTACTCCTCATTAAGTTCTCTACTTTTTTGTGGTTCCGAGAGCTAAAATTGAGTTTATAAGTTACTTTGTCGTTGAGAGGGAAGCGATTTTTTTTCCTGCCTTAGCCTAATGTGGGAGTTAAGAATGATTAAATATAAACAACCACTTCCCACATGCGGTACAGAAGGAAACTTTATCTGAATTTTCGATATATGATACAGTCTCTCATTTCCATACATTTACACATTCCGAATTATCATTCGATTTAATTAACAAGTATCATCAATATTCTACGAATCCTTCCGCTGTATTACGCTTCTTAGGTTTCATATGAGCCTGGGTCACTTCGCTCCCTGCGTTTGATTCTGACTTCGGGTGTCGAACAACCACCAGAAAAGGTTTGGAACGCCCCAAGCCGTGATGCACTGCGCAATTTACGTTAACTGACAGATCCATCATTTTTTAAATTAATTTTTTTGTTATATCATGTACAATCCCATTCTGCTTTTAAATAATCGACATTCCAATCAGCATTCTAAACCCCCCGATCAGCACGTAACTTCCATGTTAACGTCATTCTAAATACGTTCAGCGAACACAGACGACCTTGAAAATCTAATATGCATTCAGCTGGCCGTAAAATTTCCGCTAATTGTGAAGTGCAAATTTTATTGCTCTACTCATAAAATCTTTCCATTTAACACCACCCAAAGCAAATGACTTTAGTCTACACCCTCACAGACAATTTCGCTGAGTTGCTTTTAAAAACATAACTATTTGGGTATCCCAAGTGAGGCTTTTCTTCAGGTTTCCCTACTAAATATTCCTTATGTATCTGCAAACTCCCGTGTACATACTGCATGCTGCAGACACCCTAAGCTCCCTAATTTTATCGAGTTAATAATGTTCGCTTTTGAGAAAAAATTACAAAGATGCGACCTTTCTCCTTCCTCTAGATGCCGCGACTGTTTTAAAAAAAATTCACCCCCTACCATCCCCGGCCGCCGCCCCTCCCCTCCAGACATACCCCCCTGCCGCCCC
>Ga0123352_10015316_pt1 | contig 12207 bp, 8 predicted proteins | sample TergutLab28metaG_FD_89700 | JGI IMG/M metagenome (GOLD analysis project Ga0123352, IMG submission 89700) | Labiotermes labralis P1 segment gut microbial communities from Petit-Saut dam, French Guiana - Lab288 P1 | ecosystem: Host-associated > Arthropoda: Insects > Digestive system > Gut ... | reverse complement strand
CATATAAAGCAGAAATAATTAATATTGCAGAATACCTTAACACAAATTATAAAGAAGACCAGTTTGTAAATATTGTTAAAAGCCATGAAAGCACTCAACCAAATATGAACTCAATAATTAAGACAGCAGCAAAGATCACAGAAGAATTAAGCCAACCAAATAAGAAGAGCGACGCAAAACGGGATGGAATACAACACATAAAGGCAAGCTTGGGAAAGTCCCTAAAGAAAAAATGGAAATACTAAGTAATGCATGGGCAATACATTAGAAACATAGATAGACAGCTTATTAGTGCAGAAGACACATTCCTCTGGCTATCGAAGGGAGACCTAAAAGCCGAAACTGAAAGTGAAATAGTGGCAGCACAAGACCAGGCCTTACAAACAAAATATTACACAATAAAAATATTGAATGCTGAGACAAATAGCAAATGCAGACTTTGCCAACAATTTGATGAGAAAATAGACCACATAATACCAGCATGCCCAGTACTGGCAAAAGAACAGTACATAAAAAGACATGCTAGAGTGTGTGCACAACTACACTTCCAAATATGCAAGGAAACAGTGGTACTATTGGACAAAAAACACAGGTATGAACATGTGCCAATATCAGTAGAAACAAGTCAAGAAGGCATTTAACCGTATTGTGGAATCAACAAGTACAAACTGACAGAAATATCCCCAACAACAAACCAGACATTATAATCCGTGATAATGAAAAGGGAACATGTATGTTAATAGACGTTGCAATCTCATGAGACAGAAATGTGATTAAAAAAGAAGTTGAGAAGATTCTAAAACATAAAGACTTTACATCAGAAATACAGTGCATGTGGAATGTAAAAACAAAGGTGATACCAGGAAAACATGGAGTCAAGGAACTACAGAAAACAGCCACACTGGGCATCACACACATACTTCGGAAAGTACTAATGTAAGAGTACAATAGATTCAACACTGGAACTAATGATATAAACACCATGAATAGTAACAACAGAATAGCTGCAACACTGTATTCCTTACGGACATAGTTTGTCTCAGGAATATAATTATAAATACCCTGCATAAAGGGGATGATGATGATGATGATGATAGCTGAGAGAAAAGTTTTTTCCACCTAGCAAAAATACTGTGGGAGAATGTAACCAAATCACCCTTCTCATCCTTTACTATATCACTGGACAACAAATTTTTAATGACGTTATGTTTCTGAGGTAATAGTACCCATTTCTTATTAATTTCAAGGCGCTGAGCATGAATATGACAAGGAAAACTCAAAATTGGCTACAGTTTCTAAGAAATCCGCAAATGTTTATTGTATATTTAAGAAATATGTACATCAGACATGTAGCAATAAAAGTCCGCTTCTACTTGCAACTTCACTTTGCCTGTCGCTTGAGTAGCTGCTCAGGAGCATTTCTGGCGAGAGTCGAACAGTAGTCAGCCAACATGGAAGTGGACCACTTTCCCTGATATCATTTCTCCATCGCTGGAATTTCCTGATGAAAAGTTCACTGTGCTCATCACTAACCATGCCACAGTTGTCGGGGAAGAAATCCAAGTGGGAATGAAGCACATGTATCATTAAGGACATATCAACAGAGACACTACCTTCAGGTCACCACAAATATGCCAGCCATACTTGCTGTATTCAAGCTTATTCAGCAACTGCTTTAGGTTTTCATAGGTTTCTTTCATGTGGACAGTGTGTGCGACTGGAATGGATGGATGTTGGTTTCCATTATGCAGCAACACTGCCTTCAGACTCAGTTTCAAAGAGCCTATAAATAGTCGCCATTCTAGCGGGTCATATTTGATTCTCAGGACATTCATCAGGCCATCTACATTGTAGCAGAACACAAGGTCATCTTCCTTTCTGAAGAAAGGCACCAAATGCTGACGATGACTGCGAAACGAAGAAATTCGGACATTTTTCTCGAGAACTGTTTAAGTCTTGATCGCAGTAACTCTGCTTTGCTTTTGGACAGCTCCAGATCGCCAACAAGATCATTCAGTTCATCCTGTGTGAGAATGTGTGGCTGTGTTGCAGAAGACCTACTGTGGGAGACGTGTGGTTCAGTAAATGCCGGCGGCTCAGGAGAACCTGAGGTTGACTTGCCTTTGTCCTCATCGTCTGAATCGATGGTAAATTCTTTCGGAGGTTCGGGAATTGAAATTCCTTCGCCGTGTGGAACTGAACAGAGAGCAGATGGTATATTCAGATACACTATTGTCCAACTCTTTTTCTTCGTGATGCCTCCAGAAACAGGTGGCACCATACAGAAGTAGCAGCCAGTTGCGTGATTACTTGGCTCCCTCCAAACCATACGGCATCGCATGTCTTTTGCCATTCAGCCACTGCATAAGATCTGTTGCACATTTACGGCAGCATATGTGCGGGTCCTAGGATTTGTCTTGGTCGCCAATCTTGCATCCGAAATACAAATGATACGCCTTTTTCACTATCACAGTGATGGCCTTTCTGCGCCTTGCAAACGTCACTTCACCACAAATATAACAAAAGTTATCTGCACTATTAACACAGTTACAAGGCATCATTAATGCTAGATTAACACTGCTGGGATCAATGTGCAGTATTTATGATGCAGGAGTAAACAGGTGTGATGTGCATGATGGGCTGATGCAATATGACACAATATTTTGAAATCTCTCAACATATTTCATTTTTGGTAGATGTATTTACTTAACGCAAACTTCATTATGGACATAAGTGACAGGCAAAGCGAAGCCGCAAGTAGAAGCAGACTTTTGTCATTAAATGTCTGATGTACATATTTCTTAAATATATAATAAATGTTTGTGGATTTCTTAGAAACCATAACCAATTTTTAGTTTTGTCATATTCGTGCTCAGTGCCTTGAAATTAATAAGAAATGGCTCGTATTACCTCAGAAGCATAACGTCAGTAAAAATTTGTTGTCCAGTGTATTAGTTCTATGCTGGTAACCCTTCTTAAAGTCACTGCTGCCCCTATCCAAGGCTCTAATATTCTTGATCTTACTGTCAGTTTCAAGTACATCAATCCTAGCTTTCAGATATTCCTTTTATCTTTCCTGAAATGTCTACTAGCTTCACATCTTACATTGTTGAGATTATCTACACTGCTTTTGTTCAGATTCTGTAAACCTTGCTTTTTAGCCTGCATCCTTTGGTCCAAAATTTATGAACATTTTCATCAAACCATGGTTTATGCTGCTTCCATTCTTATATACTTAGACTCTTTAGCTAAGAATTTGATATTCTCTTTAACGTTTTCCCAAGCCCTGTTTATGTCCTCACTAGCATTTTAAGTTCTCCATAGCTGCAAAACTGCTTTAGATCTTAATCTTATACTGTTTCCTAAACTCCAGCTCACTTAGTTTCTTGAGATTAAATCACACTACATCAAACATCTGTTCTGTTTATTTACTTACTGCCAGTTTTTCCCTAACTTCTGCAACCATCAGATAGCGATCAGTATCACAGTCGGCTCCCCTGGAAGATCGTACATAGAGTACACTTGAATTCCATCTCCTATCTATCACTTAGTGATCAATCTAATTGTATCTTCCCATTAGAAGATGTTCAGGTGTATTTATGAATGTGTCAGTGCAGGAACATTGTGCTCTTAAAAACAACAGATTTTTTTATGTGGCAATATTTACTATGCTAACACCCTTTCATTACTATCCTGATGTAGACTCTCATTCCCAGTTGTTGGTTTGAAAAATCCTCTATCCCCAATGTTGCATTAAAATCTCCTACCAGAATGTTCATATGGTGCTTAAAAAATGATAAAAAAAATCTGCTCTAATTCTTCATAAAAACTGTCCTTTGAATCAGCACTATTCTCCTCAGTTGGTACATGTGAACTTAGAACAATGATATTACACCAGCAACCTCTCAGGATTATATATGACATCCTGTCACTAATGAATCTTCTCTCTTAACTGCTGATAGTACTCTGTGGTGTACAAAAAATCCTGTTCTCAATTGATGATTTTTGTTTCCTTTTCCATTGAAAACAGTACAATTCCCTGCTCTTACAGTGCCTCCTTTGTCACACCTATCCTCCTGTGCACCCACTAAATCTAATGTATACCTCACTAATTCCCTGGTTGCTGCTGTAAGTCACCCTGACCTACACACGTTTCTCACATTCCACAGACTAAATCTCATGTCCCTTTTCCATTTCTTCATTTGTGCCAAAGCACCAATTCAAGCCTGAGGGAATAGTGAATGTTTTCTAACATGGCAACTTTTTATGATGATGAGTTTTTAGCACCTCACCCAACCTCCAAGCTGGAGGACCACCCCTTACTGTCTGTCCACAACTGCTTGTTCAATATATTTGTGGATACCCTCCACACTGGAGGCCATTCCTCCATCTGCAACCTGAGGATGCTTCATGCCATGGTGACTAAGACACCCTTATCATGGACTCATGAAAACTTACCAATACAAATATATGAAGAAAAAAATAAGATAATATCCCAGATATATCATGCAGTCTCTCATATGTTTCTTCAATTGACCGCGATTATGAATCTCAGTGGGATCAAACACTCCCGTGTTTCCAGTGGGGACTGCAAAATACCTGTAAGAAGTCAGTTAGCATATTAGGAGACTATATTTATAAAGACTGACATAATTACATAACATTTCTTACAGAATTTTTTAAATTAAAATTGACATGTATTGTAACTAAGGCTAAAGTACTGATGCTCATTTATATCATGGCTATACTGGACCAATTTAACGTGGTATACATTGGGTGTGATTCATGTTCCAAAAGCTGGCTATCCTGACTTTTGTTCCTCATGGCTTTCCTCATTTCCTCTAGGAAAATGCTGAAATATCCATCTTAGCACATGCCACTACCATTTTCACACCCAATTCATCACTTACAATCATAATTAACTTCAATGTTGTAACATGTGCAGCTTCAAAAGTATCATTAAATGTCTAAGAAGGGGAAAAACAAAATATGTGTGTGTGTGTTTGTATGCGTGTTCAATGACTCATGTGCCACTAGGCAGAAAACATAGAGATCACTCCTGCAGCAGAGTACCAAAAGCCACTACAGGAGAAGTACAAGTGGTTGGCATGTGTAGAGTACCCAAAGAAACATGCAACATATCATGTATGGAAAAGGCAGAAATGGGAATCTCATCAGCAAGTGTTGTATCCTGAGTGTGGACAATCTGTGCAAAGTGAACTTTCTGTGTATGAGTTATGATCAATGACTTACATATGCATTGCTGAAGCAGTGAAGCAGCAAATTCCCAATTCTACCATGACATAGCCATGATGCTTCTCAAAGTGATGCATGACGTGTTATTTACATTTTACACCCCTCTACCACCACGACGTTAAACATTACACCCAATATAACATGATAAAATGCAACCTGCTAACCTGCTGGAATGTGTCATCATTTTTCTCCAGGTTATCCCAGCACTCCACCACAATAATTATTTACAAAACTCGTTGCAGGTCTGCAGTTAGGACATGCTGTCAAAACCCCCTTACTTTGGACCCATATCCATACGATCAAATTTTGTTTGTTCTGTTGAATGAATCATTACAGAGACAAGGACTTGAAATTGCATACGCCACAAACCAGGGTGTCATAGTGTCACTATGCCACTTACATTCAGTTACGGTGCTGTGAATGATACGCTTCACCAGTTGAAATGACGGTGCTGATCATGATAATGCTGACAGGAGACAAATACAAGTAAGCTGTGATATGACTTCATGGGATACTATAAATGGGAAGTTATGGGGGCCATCCTCTTACAGATTTGACAATATTCCAGAAGCATTCCCTCATCTTAAGATGCATGTCTGACAACTCCACGTGTCTGTTTCTTGTGTCTGTTTAAAACTACACTAATGAATTCCATGGACTGTACAGTAAAAACTGACATGATGAATTTCGAAAGATGTGGAAGATATTATTCTAACATTTCTCATTTCCTTATAGGAGCTGAGGGAACTATGAAAACCTCAGACAGGATAGACGTAAACCCATAACCTGCCAAGCATGAAAAAAGATCAACAACCAGGGCAATGCAATACTCAGTCTGAAAATATGTTCCTGATATTATGAAAATAAGATTATCTTATCATCAGCCCCACATGTCAATCATCACTGGTCTTCAAGAACCAAGAAAAGTGGGTGGGAATAATTTGTGCAGACATACCTACCATCAGTTACGGTCTTAAGCACATCCAATAGCACAGTTCATTAAACATCCTGTTCTTATACAGAGGTGCATAAAATTAACACATAACATGCAGGTTGTTTCTGTCACTTGATCTCTATGTTTCAGCTCCAGAACTAATTAACAGCTTTTGATTAAATTTCATATAACTGTCTACACCAAAAATTATCACTGTTTGGTCTGTACCAGAAAAAATTACCAGTACTTTGCATAAAGTTAAAATTTGACTTCCCATTTTATAGTTAAACAAATCTTCACCACAGATATCCATCAATATTCAAACCAGGTCACAAACAGAATGCATATAACTGTTACCATAACTCATATATGACATTCATTAACACACACCACGTTCAAATTAGCTTCAGAATTACATAATGTATGTACCTGTACTTTCAAACAAAAGTCAACACAGGAAATGTATTACTTACATCAGTATACAGAGTATAAAACCATTTTAATTCAACCTACTCATATGCAAGCCAAACTGCCAATGGCAAATTTGCAAGTGCAAGTATCCAGTGGCCGTGGAGGAGTAGCAGAAGTGTCAAGAAGCCATGGGCAATCATCTTAGGTAATACCCACTGAAAAAAACAAAATCAAAATTAGCATTTGATATAAAATATGATAATCCATAACCAATTAAAAGACTAACTTGGTGGTAGGTTCTTCATACACAGTCCATAATTATCCAACTGAACAAGATTTTCCTTTTGAAGATATGCACCACCACAGTAACATGTCTTGCTATCTCTTTCTACCCTAAACCAGTTCCTATCATCACTTCTTTAAGTCCCATATTAACAGTTTCCTCTTTTATACTGTAAGGTCTTCCTCATGGTCTTTTCTTTTTAGGTTTCCTTATCATTGTTTGGTATGCTTTAAAATAACTGCCTCTTAGTTGGTCCTGAAAGATATTAACTCTTTTTACTGTTATTATTTCCCTCACTAATATTTCACAAAGGATTATATTATATGACCAAAAGCAAATTCTAAATTATTAATAAATTCAGTATGATAGCATCGTAAGGATACTTATTACAGTTTGCATAGAAATGTGTGTACTATGGGATGCAACAAGTGTGAGTCTGTATTAGACAAACTACAGGTTCTGCATATCTATAATAATGGAAATTATAAACAAACTCAATTCATTATATTTCACAAGGCAGCATAAGTTTCCATCTTTTCTGACACGTACAAAACAAGCTGGTTTTGACCAAAATGGGTCACTGCTTACAGAGATAACACTTAATGTTTTGACATGCACAGTGTTTCTCATTCCTTGAACTGAGGAATTCTAATTTGTTTCCTATGACAGGTAGGACATTTTTGTCTTTCCTAAGGGTCCACACTGGCTGAGGGTCCATGCAGCTTGCTATTACCATGGTACTTACCATGGGAATAGAGCAGTTGTGGCAAGAAGTGACACTTGCTTGAAAAGCAAAGGTTAAGAATGTGTGGAACTATACTTGCACTATGCCATGTATTTTCATGGCATGCAAAGAGACAAATTTATTTTTTCCTTAGTTGGATATTACCTGCCATTTTTACTTACACAAATTTAAATAATAATTTCTCATTTCCACTTTGTGCATTACAATTCAATTATTGTAATTTAAACCAACAAATGCATACAATTGTATTAGATTTTAAATACTATTATAAAAACCACTAACTTCTACATGTTTTGGACCTTACTGGTCCATCATCAGAGAGTACAATAATTGTATAGAATGATTGCTTAATATATTGATCTCTTGCAAGTAAGAACTGCTGGAAATTCTTTGGTATGGAATGTGTATAGCAGACAGAATTGTGCAAGTAAGTTGGAGAAGCCTGTTGATAGATCAGAGGTGGTTCCTAGATTTTGTAAAATTTGAGCATCAATGATCTAAGTTATACAAACAAATTCAGCTCCTATACTGTAGAAAATAAACTCTGTCTGCACTACAGAGTTCAGTCACTTAATGCTGTTTCGGGAAGTATTCAATTATTTTTGTGAGAATAATGGAGAACATTTAATACAAAGTGTGGGCAAAATGCAGTGACAGAAATTTTACAATAGGTGGTTTACACCATGGCCAATGAACTTCAACAAGTCAAATGACAAACTTTGTTTACTAATACAACACACCCCTATATTCTCACATAATCCACAGCCTCTAATATTTATTTCTAATAATATTCCATAAAAATATTATGTTTTAACATGCCTATAAAAAATTATCACACAGTTTCCTTCAAAACTGTAATGTGACACAAAATATTTGCATTCAGATTTGTAATCAAAACAGATAAATTACTTTTAAAAGTCAGGTTACCACAACCATGTGACATGTGTTACTTCTAATTTGTATTATATTCAGTGACCACAGAGATGGTACTCAAAAGAAGGTAGATCTTTCAGACAGTTTTTTCAAGGAGCATGTTACTAATACCAATGACTACTTTTGCATATGCATGCATATACACACCCACAAAAATGAAGTGAATGAACTCTTCAGAACACAGTCTATAATGAATTCTTGAGTTTTTCAACAAGAATGCTTCATTCTAATGAGTTGTAAAGTGTAAAATCAAAAGTGAGGAAGATCATGAACTGTGAGCATAGAAGGATTATGAAGGATGCATAATTTCAGGCATTCTCCCAACACTCACAGAAAGGACTGAAGAAAATCATACAAAACTCTGTCAGAATTGGCAGTGCCAAAGGTGATAATGCTGGGTACCAAGTACCAGTCAGATTCAGCAATGCTACACCAACCTGCTCAGCCTTACTTCTGTGAATGAAATTCTTCAGTTATCATTTGTTTGAAAAAATCCCCATTGTTATGGAATCCATTTGTTCATTGCTATTATAACAAACAGATAATATGATGATGCAGTTATATAATGTTCATATATTTCACAATGACTTCATAAGCTCCAAGTTAATAACCTCTTCTTTTCAATGACACAGAATCCATGTGTCCTATTTTTCATTACATTCTCCAACCAAAATATGGCTTATGTGTTTACTGTATAACCTACATCAGGGTTGCACACATTCTGGGTACATGGTCGTCCAAGAGACCTAGATATTAATAAATATGTAGGTCTTTTATCATAATATAATAAAACTGCAAAACTATTATAGGATGCAGTCACCAGTGAAAAAATGAGATACCATTACTGTAATTGCTGGAAGGAATATGGTATATTTAATCACCAGAAAAACAGATAATCATACTTCCAATTACACTAAAACAAATATTTATAATGGTAAGTTACACAATCACAATCACTAACAAAACTGCTTCAGCTTCCAATACTAACCACATTCAGTTTGGAGCAACACTGTTGTGCATTCAGATAATCACATTCCAAATCTGATAAAGTTATAACCTGAATTATGAATTAGGGAAAAAATATAATAATTCGCAAAAACTCCATACAATTCATATAACGTAACTTCACATACATTTTCCACGCAGTGTTACCTATCACACACGCTGCAAGTTTCACAACCTAATGAGATCAAACGTTTCCCACAATAAATACTGAACAATCACATATACCATGCATTGAAAAGCATGCTACTCGTATGGGTGGTATTATTATTAATTCTGATACGCCGTACAAGAAAAGAACTTCTCGAAATTTAAAAAACGGGGCCTTACAACCTTCGGAATAAACTTTGAATTTCACTAACGAACATTTCATAATTTCCATAGTACAATCCAGCTCTAACATGCCACTTGTGTTACTCAGATATAGAAATTATTGACTTCAACATAACCATTTTCTATATGAATTAAAAAGGATACGAAATAAACGAGCAAGAAGAGGAGGAATCCAGTATCTAACATAGAGAAAGTAAACAGAAAAGGATCGGACACCATATCGATAGTAGACTTTGAAAAAATTAACGTATATATTTGCTACACCGCACTTTATTACTGGTATCTAATAATTTACTTCCCTGCGGAATATCACTGTTACAAAATAAAATTCAATAACACGGGTAAATAACGATCTTAAATGCCGCCATATTTATTTTTCTCAGGTTGGCTAAAGTCCAAGAGAAGTATGAATGAAAATATACCTTTCGTGCATTGACAACTTCATACTCTGACCACAGACCTAAACCAAGTGGCCTGTGAAAAAGAAGGACGAAATCATCGGGTTATGCATATATGTTGTTAGGCTCTTGCTGTGTTGATTTTTCGAATGAAAGTGTCACATAACCTAAAGTCTTCTGTCATGAGATGCTAAGCTTTCCGGTTTGTGCAGCGAGAACCATATTTATAGAGAAGGGAATTTCGTTCTTCGTATGACAATTTGTTCCAGCGTACGTTACGGTTGGGATTTCTATCTTCTTTGTTACACGTTATATTTGCCTGGTATAACAATATGGACTATGTAACACGATGATAATGTGTAATTGAAGAAAGTTGCAGTAAGTAATTAACTCCAGGAATCTATATAACGTAATCATCATATGTAGCTAAATATGTTTGTGGGTGGTATGTTTGGAAAGCACCTCACCGACTTTGATGTCGAGATTAGAAACTCACTGATATAGGATGGCAAACAAAACTGTACTGTTATCATCACTGATGAGGCGACGTATTCGTAAAGTGTACCGAAATATTGTACTAATTCCAGCAATGAAAGTGGCTGTAGATCCGTCGGTGGAACAGCCACCTCCTATTTTTACTTATATAATCAAAACATGCATGTGTATAAAATTTTCATTACATGTGATTAATTACCAGTATGTTTCCATCGATTTTGCGTTCATCATCAGGATAGCTTTACAAGAGTACGAACAATACAGTAAATTGCCACACTGAATATCAGGAACCAGTCAATGGTTTGGTTTGGTTTTTTAATAAAGAGAGACCAACTTGATGTCACTTGCTTCATCATTTCATTATTTAATGCTCAACATGATTCGGATGTTAATACATCCATCCTCAGGAGCTTGCGACTTATTTGATGAGTTATTTCATGGGTTGTATTGTTCTGATTCGATGTGTGTTGGTGTTACGTTGTGGTTTGGCTGGGGTGGTGTGGTATCCGGATGCAGGCAGCATCAAATCACCAAATACCGGTAATAATAAATCAGTATGATCTACTTAGTAAAAGGGAATATAATGAACTAATGGCATGTGAGTCAATGGGGACAGCTGAAGGCGAAAAATGAAAGTAGAAGCAAGGTACAGAGGGAAAAAAACAAACACATGCAAAAAAAAAAACATAAAATTATATTAATTGGTGACAGCAATGCACAAGGATGTGTAGCTGAAATAAAATTAAACCTAGATGATGGTTTCGAGGTCCAAGGATTTGTAAATCGAGGTATAGGGGTAAATACTATCACAACCTCTGCAAAAATTTGATATTCAACATCAAACAAAACAAGATGTGGTAGTAGTATGGGGAGGCTCAAAGGATGCAGGAAAAATGAAACACATAAGGGTATTAACTGTATACAGAGTTTTGTTAAGACAACCATACAAATTTTATACTAATGGATGCCCCTCATAAATATGATTTAGAACTGATCTCATGTGTAAATAAGGAGGTGGAAAAGTATAATAGAAGGATATGAAAGCATATGAAAGTTTTTGAAAATACAGAAGTAATAAAGGTTGACTTAAATAGAAGAGGTTTCACAAGACATGATCAGCATATGAATGTAAAGGGAAAAGAATTGCTGGCAAAAAGAATAGCAGCAACCATAAAACATACATTAAAGGTATGTAAAAAGACACCAGTCAACATGAAATGGAAAGAAGATCCAAGTAAAGAATATCAAGGTTTAGGGGAAGCAAAAAAATGGAGTTGGAGAAAGAAGAGATCCCATTGAAAACCAGAACGAGAGTGTGTCAGTGAAAAATAATAATAGTAGAAGAGAGGAGGATGAGACAGCTATGATAGCTTTAAGAAGATGTCAAAAGATACCTGTGACAAGAAGAGATGATTTT
>Ga0123352_10015314_pt1 | contig 12209 bp, 6 predicted proteins | sample TergutLab28metaG_FD_89700 | JGI IMG/M metagenome (GOLD analysis project Ga0123352, IMG submission 89700) | Labiotermes labralis P1 segment gut microbial communities from Petit-Saut dam, French Guiana - Lab288 P1 | ecosystem: Host-associated > Arthropoda: Insects > Digestive system > Gut ... | reverse complement strand
GTGTTGTTGGCTGCGGGGGGTTGTTGAATTTTGGGTGGGCGGACTTTGGAAACAAATTTTACCCACTTTAATTTTTCAGGGGTTTCAAAGCCCCCCCCCCCCCCCCGGCCAGTAATAGTGCGAAATAACACTTTAAATTTCGTATCCCTATACATATCCTAAGATGCCACAATAACCTAAAGTGTTGTTAGAGGCTCGTAAAGTATTTGAAGGATTGTTGAGCTTTATGCACATATCAATGACCCGATAGTCAACAAATATTGTAAATAGATGACGTTTTATTTGACTACAATAAGAGGTAGGTTTGGGGAAACGCAACTGAAGGTAAATTCTGGATCCGGCCGGGCTGGGTAAAATTTTAAAGTTCCGGGTTATGCAGTCCTGTGATTTAAGTTACTGTGAATTAGTGCAATTGTTATTTAGAGTAAGTAGATATCATACAGATCTCCCTCTGCATTTGCCGTAACCATTTACTGGATTTTGGCTTTAACACAAACGCAAAAGTTTGTATTTAATTTAATGAATCTGAACACCACATGAAACCAAATCAAAGTGTAGGAAGGGAGCATACTTCGATGCGAATTGTGTAACAAATCAGTAATTCAAGTTATATTCTCCATACGCCTCCCACATACTGAGACCGCAATTATTTCTGCCATCTGCTGCTTTTAACTTCTGTATTTCTATGCCCTTCGTGTTTGTATTTACGTACGAGGGACTTACGTTGTTCCACTTGTTATAATATAGGGTCTTTTTTATTTTATCTGACAACTATCGGTTGCCCTTCTATTGGTTTGTTTGTCTCATTAATGTATCCCGCTCGTGGGCCGGGATAGCATAGTGGGTACAGCGACTTGCTACGGGCTGGATGGTCCAAGGATCGAGTCCCATTGGGGAGCGAGATTTTCCGTCCCCGTCCAGACCGGCCGTGGGGCCCACCCAGCCTCCTATATAGTGGGTACCGGGTCTTTCCCGAGGGTAAAGCGGGCGGGGCGTGGCGTTGACCACCCACCTCAATCAAAGGCCGAAGTTAAACATTGATTAGAGTTATACATCTACCCCCCTCTGGGCCTTCTTGGCCTGTTATAGGGTGACCTTTGCCTTTAACCTTTTGGCGCCGGAATTATTTTTTAATTTTATCACACTCTGTATATAAAATGTGAATAATACAGGAACCAAATACGTTAGAATTATGAAACAAACTGCATTTTGAATAGAAAAAAACGGAGAGTGTGTACCATGTTTAAAATATTAATTACCTATATTTGTTGAATAATTATATAAAATGCAAATTTAGAGGTTAGCGGTGCGGTACGACCCCTATAGGAGTCATTAGGCGTCACACGGTTAATGTAGCCCACTCAGACGACCAGTTACAAGCGCGGCAGATTAGCTGTGGAAAGTGAAAAAGCAGCACTCGTCAGAAAAACAAAGACCCTGTATTATACCAGCAGACTGGATGATTACATGCATACCTACATGAGGCCACTTAAACATACACGCATGCACACGCGCAGAATGTAGGCGTGTTAGTCGTGTGTCTGTATGTGCACACGCACATTTAACGTCGAGGTGCATTATTTGTTGTTTAGTAATATTGCCAGCTGCTCAGAATGTAATGTCAACTTGCAGGGTGATTAGTAACTAATGCTTTGGGAACGACGTGAAAATACCTGATCACGGCCTAGTTTGAGGGGCGACTCCGGAATTTGCCTGGAGTGACTGAGGGCAACCCCTATAGGAGTCACTTCAGGTGATCCCCTGCTGGAAATTTGAATTCCGGGACCTCCTGAATATGACGGACGAGCGTTACATACGCCGCCAGGACGTTCGGCGTTTCAACACTTATTCTATGGATGTTATTGTTGTTTTTGTAGTGGCACAACAGCCCAACTAGGGGATGCCGCCTCGTTTTTCGAGTTTCTGAATCACACACAATCAGACACACAAATACCGACGCGCAAATCTCCGGACCTTCATTTGAAACAGCCGGTGCTAGCCTTCTGCAGATAAGTGGCGTGACCACCGTTAACTTGTTCCGCAGGAGCTTACGTCGGCTGTTATATGCTGATGAATTAGGCTATTATGAAGTGGGTTTTTTAGCGGCTGATAGTCATAAAGGTTCATCAAAATTATGAGACACTCGGTAATACAACAATATTGTGCGTTGTCATAACGTGGTAAGTACGTTCGTGTCATGAACAGCCCGACGTACGTAGCAGAAGCTGTCCTCGAGATTAAGTGACTGGCCTGACAGAACTGTGACGAAGATGGCACCTAGGAAAGTAAAGACTAAATAAGTGCTAATGTACAAATGTTCTCCATCGTAGGTGCGGTCGTCTCTGTTCCATCACTGTGACGCGTAATGGAAGGTTTGCCGGTGGTGAGTACAACTACACAGGTATACTATTTATATTCTTGTGACATCTCTTTTGTATTTTTGCCACATTAGTGATTGTGCTAATATCGATCTGCTGACTGGTTAAATCAAGTTGATAGATATCATTTCCAGAAATAAGGAAGTACATTCCAAGTACCAGAAGTTTTCTACACGCTCTACTCTTTTAAGAAGAATTCAAGTAAAGTTACTATTTCACTACGGCTGTGCCATAGATGAGGTAGTTACTAATAGCCTTTTCGTGGCAGAGGACAGCTATGAGGCAATTTCTGTGCGTAATGAAGTACAAGTGGCATTAAAGCAAGTTCTCTTTCCGAGTACTTCGGTTTTCTTTTGTCAGTTATAATTCCACCTGTGTTCTATATTCATTTCTTCATCACCCGAGGCTGGTAGAACAGGCCCATTAGTGGTTGCAGTACCAAGGGTTTCAGCTTCACCCCACGCCCAAGACTAAGAGAAAATTACTCTGAAATTAAGCTACGTATTAGGGAATTGTGCGCTTGTTGATTAGTTGTGTTTTCAGTTGCCTCTTTGAGTTCCGTTCGATGGTCCGTATTTCATCATTAGTTTAGTGACAACGAGTTTCTTCATTCTTTGGACGAGAAGACACATCTGTTGCTATAATCAAGAAAATAAGTTGTGAGATTTCACTCTTCCGCGCAACGTGTTTGAGGCCTTCTCTCTCTTTGGACGTTACCGACTACCAGCCTATGCTACGTACCCACCATACCAGAAGTGCGAAGGCCTCAGAGAATAAGTTTTTGTAGACCTTTCTTTCACTGACCTGAAATGCCTCGTTTTACAAAATTATTCGTCGATATTTGGTGGGACTTACTGAAAAAAAAAAAAAGGAACGGTCCTTTGACAGGCCTGTTGCCTATACAGGAAAACACAAAAGGAGGAAAGGCAGCTTCACCTTGATGTCTCCAGTAATACTCGAAGTGACGACGCCAGTGTTCGATCTGCCACTCTGAACATCAAAAACTGATATTTGCAAATACGCAAATACACGTGCTATGTTTTAAAGGTTAATCTTGTGGTGTTCGATAGCACTGTGCTGAAGAAGATACCTGGGCCCAAGGTGGAGGAACCACAGGAGAAAAGTGCATAATGAGGAGCTTCATTATTTCAACTCCTCATCAAACATTATAAGGGTGATCGAATCAAGGAGTGTGAGACGGGTGGCGAATCTGAAAATTCCAATCCCTTCCATCTACGTCTTTCAAGCGCGAACAGTCGGCTTATGGAAATTAAAACATGTATATTTTTTAACATTTTGAATAAGATACAGTAAATATATACGAAAACTTTGAAATACAGTACACTGAGGCTGATCCATATAATAGTTTGTACTTATAGCAGCAGATTGGAACTTAGTATTCATATCTAACTTGTGGCATCTCCTAGACTCTGTTCTTGTTTCCTGGTGCGTTTCTTCACCAGTTACGGCTAATGACTAATTTTCGTTACGAATGTAACTGATCGAGCAATGCATCTATGCTGGTTTGAATACAGACATGCTTGTGTATGAAGTCTTTTGTGTTTGGGTTATGACGCTGTGTCGTTATGCAAGTAATCACCGATGTTTCGAAGGACTGTTTGTGCCTCCATCTTCTGATTGAAGCAGAATGTTAAGGCATTATGATCTCTTCGAAAGGTCAGGAATTTCTTGCCCACAGCTGTAGATCCCAAACGATTGTATCTGCAGGAATACTGCTGTGAGAACGTCGAATCTCACGTGATTCTGTCAGTGTCGGGTGTCTTAACGAAGTCCTTGATGTCTTATGAGTGTCTGGTGCAAATTACAATCCTTGAAACTTACTATACTTCCGAATCTTTTATTGTTACTGATATAACATATATTTAACTGCTAATTATTATCGACATTCTCCGGCGTCAAAATGAGGTATGCGTCTTAAGTCTATGTAACACAGTGTTTTCTGTGTACGTGTGTTTTGTAACATGTGTAGGCTAAACTGGTTCTGTTTAAATTAGACAGTGTATTGTAACGCTAGAACGAATGGGCGGATCTTTAATTCTAGAAGGTAATTTACAAAAAAAAAATCATTCTAATAGATCAGTGCGAAACAGAAAAGCTTTCAAGAAGTGGACTGATTTGGAGTAAAATATGTTTGAGTCGTTTTATAAGAATGAGATATCTTTCCTTCTCATGGAAAATTCTTTTTCTATTTTGACAGGTTCTAATTCATTACATTTTAAAAACGTATTTTTTAAAAATACGCATTAGAATTGAGTGAAGCTGAAAAAGATACAGGTCTATGTATTATAATGTAACATGGTATAAAACACAATCCAAGTACTGGAAATGAAAAGATCTGAAGTTAAACTTATTTTATAGGCAAATTTTTGTATAGGTTTTTATGTTCGGAGTCTCTTAAACTTCTAATTGTAGTCCTGTATTTCCTAATCATTAAATTTGCGTATGTTGGAGAAACAGTTAAGAATATTTAGTCTCTGGCTCTTAGAAATACAGATAGTGTAAGAAAGTAATATTCATGGTTGGAAGAAGAGCGAATACTGAGTTCGTCCGTTGCTAGAGGTAGAGTGGCATGGCAGACTCTCAGATTTTTTTGAAATTTCTTGGTGGGTTTAAGGGCCCGAAACGCCGACTGTACTGACGCATTGCGAGTTGGACTTGGGCAGAAACTAAGGGGGTTTCTAAAAATGCCCCATCTGTCGTAATTTAGCAAACAACGGATCTACATTAGCATGAAATGTTTTTAGTAACCATTCGAAATATTCGGCCAATTTGTTCGAAATATCAATACCTCCTGCGAGGAGTTTATTCAAATCATTTCCTATTAGTATATTTTCAATATCTGAAAAATTTTGAAGCAAATAATATTTAATATTTCCAAAACGGAGAAAATCTACACTTCTTACACCAATATTTAAACCTAAATTCACAAGCATCTCTTGCTGCAGTAAGATTCCTATACTCTGTAAGATATCATTTTGCGGAAAATCATGTTGTAAAGTATTACCAATATTTACAATTATCTTAGTCAAGGTTGTGTTCGGAAACCATACTTTCTGCAGCACATCCAGAATGTTTTCATCGTCTAACGTGTCATTTGTTAGGCATAGCTCTGCCAGGTCCTTAATTTTCCCAATAAACTGCACGAGCTTACTTCTAGGGTGATGAGATTGTACAATCTCTTCTATATCCCCTAAAGTTTGAATAAATTTTCCGGTATTACGAACCACTTGTCCGAATTCTCCAGGCAATTTTTCAAAGTCTGTGTGATTACTGTGTTTGATATTTTTTGGACTGTTGTGTGGGTCAATAAGGTTTCCGAGTCCCCCGATACCATGAAGGATATTTCCAACGAACCCTCCAGGTATCGGAGTCGTTGAAACAGGCTCAATGAAGTCATCCTTCAGGTTATTTATATTCTTAAACAGAGAACTGCTGGCTGTGAGCAACTGTATCACGTTGGGATTATTACTATTCTGTACCGAATCTGCTAAGCTCTTGATATTTTTTAGTATCGCTTCCACATGTTTCGGTATTTCTCCAATCCCACCTTCCATATCTCTCTGTAGATATATATCCTTCAGAGCCTCCAAGCTTCCCACCAAACTGTGTACCGTGCTTGTTAAGTAGGATGGTTCTGGATGGTCGAACCAGTGTAAAAGTGCACCTATAATTTCTAAGATATTTAGCATTATATTGCCGGTATTGAAACTCAGAGCTGGAAAACCCCTCCCGTGTCCCCCTGCCGGCGGCGCTACTGTTGTCTCAGCAAAGGCGGTCGTCGGCCGTTTTCCCCCGAATACTGCATCAAATACATTTCTGGGCCCAAGCAGGAATTGTCCAACCGTATGTGTATGTGCTGGAGTTGTAGGATGCTGTGTTGTTGTTGTTGTTGTTGTTGCTGTTGTTGTAACTTTAGACGTTTCAATAGGCGAGGGAACGTGTTGTAGAAAGTTGTATTTCAGAGGGTTAAAATTGTCCAAAAAGGCTGCTGTATCTTTCGCTGTGTTTCCAGCGAGTTGGGCGACTGGATTTTGAAAAACTAGTTTAACTAAGTCTGGCTGGACTTTTGTCAACTGTTGTAATAGCTGAGATCCTCCGTTTATCCTGCTGGTCACCCCGGCATTATTTCTCGTCTGGTTCTGTAAGAAATAATAAAATAAAACTTTATTTTTAGCAGCTTGAAACTTCAGTCAACGTGTCATTTAACACAACCCAGAATTTTTAAAGGATCCATAGCCTAGCCAGTAAATTTATATGAACACGAGGCAAAATATGTCACGTTATAAAGAAACGCCGGTGAGGTCGAATAGGTAAACCACTACCAAGCAAAAGTTACTTTTTTAAACTGAAAGTACAATGCCTGGCCTGTGTACAGTCTGGCGAAGAAACATTTGGTAAATACACTGGGCACTTCAAGGCCCGAGTGACACTTAATAACAGACCCAGCTGACACTTGCTGTAATGTACAGTGGTGAAGAGAGTGCAAAGTGCTGTGCACGCGTATGTGAGTTCTGTAGGTGTTTTGCGTCGTATATTGAAGAGTGTTACGATATTTCTTGTTCAACAGTTCAAGTGTACAAAATGTACATTGTTTCGTTCTTTATGTTATTTAACAATATTTTTCAACTGCGTGACTCTGAATGATGGATAGGGTGAAAGTAACAAAGAAAATATGCCCTCAGGATAATGGATACGAAATTCGAATCGCTATATAACGAACATGCCGGTCCCAGTGGCCGCGCGGTCTAAGGCGTGGGTCTTCGGCCTCTCGCCTGCTGAGATGGTGGGTTCGAATCCCACCGGGTGCATGGATGTTTGTCTGTTGTGAGTGTTGTGTGTTGTGTCAGGTAGAGGTCTCTGTGACGAGCTGACCACTCGTCCAGAGGAGTCCTACCGACTGTGATGCGTCGTTGTGTGTGATCTAGAAACCTGCAGAATGGGGAGGCCCTGGCCCGCGTTGGGCCGCAGCGCCACAGGAAATATATATATATATATATATATATAAACAAACGAATATAGTTCCCAAGATTCCAAGTTGCCACTACATGCTTCTCATGTAGCCCTCCCGACTTAAATTTAGTAGTAGCCAATTTCATGTTTTGTGTACATGTAAAATAACCACTGCCACCGGGTAACAACCCAATTGCAGTTGATAAATATTATTATTAATGTTATTATTATACAAAGCAAGCGAATAACCTTAGTTATATCCGCGATGTCACATGACTGCGAATGTATGACACACGTACATAGAGCAAGAGGCAATCAAAAGCACCTAAAGACTAGTAATTTGAAGGTACGTTCGCATAAATTTTTAGATTTGGTTTGAACTCTTGAATAAGCTTCCGGATTTTGTGCACGAATCTCCCAGTCAAAATACTGATGATTCAGGTAACAGAAAATGGAAATACGAAGTGATGCTCGTTGCTTTCTTGCCATAAAGCTCTGTGTGAGGTGTGGATTTAAAACTGTATGCAATATAGACGACAGAACTGTGAGGAGTTGAGCAATAAAGTCTGTACCCTTCACCCACTTTAACCTCCATATCTTCTCGGTATGAGGCTGGGTGGGCCCCAGGAGCCGGATAAGGCATGAGGTTGATGAATTCTGTTGGTTGTTATCAGGAATGTGTACACCGCTATTTTAATATTACCTTTAGTGAAATGTAGTAAGTTTATTTTGGAAACGGCGGATTATGAATATGTTTCTTATGCAACAGGAAATGTTGATTTCACTGCCGATAATATTTAACGTAAATTTCTGATTCGTGACAAATATTTGATCAGAATTAAGGGAATTTATCTCAGGCTCAGTGCATAGCGGCGCACTTCTCTCCGCAGTCCGTGTCTTATAACGAACGTGTAGATCAGTGTGCTATGTAGGAATGCCAGGAGGTTATTAGGAAGAGAATTTAACGTTGAATACTTACTTTAATTAGTTTTATATTGAAAACATTGGAACCAGTTTATGTTTAGACTGTGCCGTGCTTAAGTGCACTGACTTCCGTCAATTGTGGGTCCGGTAGCTCAGTCGGTACAGCGACTGAGCTACGGGCTGGACGGTCCGGGATCGATTCCCGGTGGGAACAGATTTTCCGCCCGTCCAGACCGGCCCTGGGGCCCATCCAGCCTCCTGTAAAATGGGTACCGGGTCTTTCCCGGGGGTACAGGCGGCCGGGGCGTGACGCTGACCACTCACCCCCTTCTAGTACCGAGGTCCTAGAAAGAGTAGAGCTATAGCTGTACCCACACTTTGGGCCACAACGGGCCTCTAGCGGGATCACTTTACCTTTACCTTTACTTCCGTCAATTACGAGTCTGCCGTTCTTACGAAATTTGTTCCACATTTTGAAACGAGCATATGTGGTGAAGCAAGGAATGACAATTTATACCTTACAGGTGAATACAAACTGAAGGCAGGCGATCACATTTATGTGTACGTTACAGCTAAAGAGTAAATGCAAATTTAACTTAATTGTCTTCCGCAAATTAATATGGCTTACTGCACGCAGTAATCCCCATTCTGTTACATTTCTGCATATGTTTATGAAATGGCGGCTGGTCCTTTGTTGGGACTGCGGGTTCGAGTCCCACCGGTGGCAAAGATATCTGTCACTTGTGATTGCTGTGTGTTGCCAGGTAGGGGTCTCTGTGTCGGTCTGATCACTCGTCCAGATGAGTCCTACCGAGCGTGGTGTGACTGAGTATGATCGTGAAACCATGACAACGAGAAGGCCCTCGTCCACTAGGGGCTTTCTCGCCGTGAGAAAAGAAATAATGAAATGTGAATAACTGGGCATCACATTTCATTGACTCTTTTAATGACTACAATGTCCTCTTTGTAACAACTGTACTTCATTTTAATATTATCGTTAAGTACACATGCTTACATTATTTACGTCCATTAAGTTCTCGCGAAACCTGTTCCACATTTTAAAAACAAATTAGTGGCGCAAATAATGATAAGTTAGACCTTCAGATGAGTAAGAATTGAAGGTAAGTGGAAGAATGGGAACATGTGCGTCCCCATTACGTAAGTAAGCAAGGCAGGCAACGTACGTAAAAATTCATATTGTGGCGCTTTCATGTAACCATTTTTGCCTTGGAAAAGCAATAATTATTGCATATCCTGAGTGTGTGTCTGTATCTTTATTTATCGAGGACGAAAAAGGCATGCGCCGTATTATATTGTGATTTGTGGCCTGTCTGGATCTACTATATTTATCAATATCTCAAAAAATGGCTAGATTTTCGTTGGGAAATTTGTTGAACGTGAAGTGTGCCTTGATTTTCTCTACGATATTTTATGGAACATTTCTTTTTGTAACAAGAATTCAGCGAGATTTGGAAGTGTGTCATCCGCGTTGTGTGCGTGACGACTGGAAACTGTATGTAGTCAAACACAACTATGTCAATTAAGGTGTATTTAATGGCTATACTAGACAACTACATGTTTAGGCCTTTACTGGCCATCTTCAGGTTGTCTTCAAGAGAACTTATGGTCCTACTACATATATATTGTGCGCGCACGTGATGGAGAGATATCTACATCCGGGCACCGCACCGCATTCAACATAGAAATTACTTAGTACGCAACAAATCTCGGATGTAGATATCTCTCCATCACGTGCGAGCACAATATATATAGTAGGACCATAAGTTTTCTTGAATACAACCTGAAGATGGCCAGTAAAGGCCTAAACACGTAGTTGTCTAGTAAAGTCATTAAAACAACTTAATTGACATAGTTGTGTTTGATTACATATCCTTTCCACGATTCAGCGAGATGTCATAAATATACGGTCTTCATGTAAACTTCCCGTTGCTCTTGTCGGATTTCGATGAAATTCGAGCAGAACTTCTTGGATCGGAAGTTTTCACGGAAATGGATTGACTAAGAGTTGGTCCTATCGCTTGACCTCGCCCTTCATCATACCGTGCAGCATTTGATTCCTGTTTATGTTCCACAGTTGCCCCAAAATGTGTCCAGACTTTCAGGAAGGACGGATTTGCGGCTGCAGTTAAACTCACCGTGCTCACCAATATGTGGACCGGACTTGATATGTTTTAAGTGTCGGGCTACTCATTGCGCCCTCGTCGAACATCTGTAAACCCTTTCGCGTAGGCTACGAAAACTTGACCACTTAACATATTAAACGTGCTTAGTCTTCACTTCGCCGCCACTTACTTCTTGAGCAATATTTCGTTAAATTCTTCTGCATTTGTACAAGTGCTAATTGTCTTGATAAAAGAGGTCAGTTGCAATGGCTAATGGTAAATGTAAGGTCATCCTATAACATGCCACGAAGGCCCAGAGATGGAGTAAAGGTATAGCTCTACTCTTTCTGTAACCTCGGCTCTAAGTGGGGGTAGGTGGTCAATGCCACGCCCCGGCCGCTATGCCCCTGGGAAAGACACGGTAGTCATTGTATAGGAAGTTGGGTAGGCCACAGGGCCTGTTTGGACGGGTGCGGAAAATATTGCCCCCACCACAATTCGATCCCCGGACCGTCCAGCCCGTAGCGAGTCGCTACACCGGCCCACCAGTTTCAATGGCATCTGTAATTTTTATGCGCATATGGCCATGTTGTCATGTGACATAAACTCTAATTGTGCTCACCTGCTGCAGGCCGGAATTGTTGCCGCTTCCACGTAACGTAGCCGCATTTAGAAGCTGTACATCTGCGAATAGACATTGCGAACTCGCATGAGACTAAGCATCTTCCCATTTAAGATCGTTCCCATTTTTTTGTGAATGGCACGAGAATTTTAAGGGAAGAAGTTACGGCGTCGCGATGTATAGAGGAGTGGCACGTGACCCGCACTTCTCATATGTTTTACTTGTACGATTGTTCGTTATGGTGAAGTTAAATCTGCCCCTGTTTTAAATTAAATTCCACACTGAGAAGACGTGTGGAGGAATTGAGGTTTAGCTCCACACATACTGGCGAGTGGTTAGCTTCAACCCCGCTCGTTTTACGCTTGTGGAAAAGGAACCCAGCGCCTACTGGTTACGAGGCTGGATGGGACCCAGATGTTGTTTGGACTATGTGGAGAAGGGAATCTAACCCAGATATAATGATCATACAGACAATAAACTAGGCACTGCATAAGCTGGGCATTTATTATCCTATAAACCCACAATTAAGTATAAAGCACTTGTTTTTTTTTTATTTTTAACTTTCACATTGTCCATTTACTTCGCATCCATGTCTTCTCAACACATTTCATTTAAGACACTCAAAAGTTTTCTCTCCACTATACACCAGCAAGAGTGTTTATACATTTCATCTTTTTATGTTTACATGTCAGGGCAGGGATGTGAACGTTTTATGGCTTCTCTCTTACAAACATGTGTTTTGTAATTATATAATATGTCGAATTGTATGTTTTGTTAACCGTGCACCCCTGTATAATCTTGTAAATAAAGCCAAATCGGTGCAAAATTTTTCTCAGTATGTTTATATCTTTTCTCTACATGTTTCGGGCGACTATGTGCCCATCATTAGGAGAAATAATTGTATCTATGTGACACTTGGTATTTGTCACTCTGTGTGGATGAATCTCTGGTCTGTAGACCAGACAGTCATCCGCACAGAGTGACAAATACCAACTGTCGCATAGATACAATTATTTCTCCTGGTGATGGGCACATATTCATCCGAAACATGTAGTGAAAAGAACTGGCCTGTAGACCAGACAGTCATCCACACAGAGTGACAAATACCAAGTGTCGAATAGATACAATTATTTCTCCTGATGATGGGCACATAGTCGCCCGAAACATGTAGTGAAAAGAACTGGTCTGTAG
>Ga0123352_10015313_pt1 | contig 12209 bp, 10 predicted proteins | sample TergutLab28metaG_FD_89700 | JGI IMG/M metagenome (GOLD analysis project Ga0123352, IMG submission 89700) | Labiotermes labralis P1 segment gut microbial communities from Petit-Saut dam, French Guiana - Lab288 P1 | ecosystem: Host-associated > Arthropoda: Insects > Digestive system > Gut ... | reverse complement strand
TGGGGAGACCTAGGCGTAGATGGGTGGATAATATTGGGATGGATCTCCAGGAGGTGGGATGTGGGTATATGGACAGGATTGGGCTGGCCCAGGTGGCGGAGGCTTGTGAGTGCGGTAATGAACCTTCGGGTTCCGTGAAATGCGGGGAATTTCTTGACTAGCTGCAAACCAGTTAGCTTCTCAAGAAGGACTCTGCACCATGGAGTACGTAAGTAATTATATATATATATCAAACAGCAAAAGTCCCAGTACAGAGCCCTGCAGAACACCACACTTATCAGTTGCCCAACCGGAGGAGTAACAGTGTGTGTGTGTGTGTATGAATTCCAGGTCAACTCTTTGTTGCCTGTTATTCAGATATGATTTAAGGCATTTTAGGATCACATTCCATAAAATTTTAATCTACAAAGTAAAAGTTCATGGTTAGCACAAATGCCTCAATTAAGTCACAAGATACACGTGCGATGTATTATTTCTTATTCCAGGCGTGAAAAAGGTTTCAATAAGCTTATAAGTAGCAGTAGCAGTTGAAACACCATCTCGAAAGCCGTAATGTTCAGGGAACAGAATATTATGATTTCCTAGATGTTGCTTTATTCTTCAAAATATCAATATCTCAAAAAGTTTTGGAAATCCAGTCAATAGAAAGATGGGTCTATAATTTTTTCAAATTATAAACCTTTCACCCTGTTTGAAAAGTTGTAGGATAATGGAATACTCTAAGTGGTCCATATATATATATGCAAAGTTAAATACGCATTGAATATATAAGCATGGACGGTAGAATGTCGTTAATAATTATCCGTTCTAGACGATTCTGTTGAGTGTACATTTTATGACTTTGCATCGCAGTTTGCCAGAACACTACTGGAGGTAAAGGCGATCGCTTTCACTGGAGGCTGGGGAACAACATTTTTATAATTGTGTATTATGTATTTATTTACCTACGCTGGTACTATTCACCTAACTAGTAATCGCAAGGGAGGTATTGTCAGTTCCTTAGTTTAAATATCTCGATCATAAAAGTGAACAGGTTATGAAATGTCTGCAGGGTGTAACACACATTGCGCTGTCGCTCTGTTTTCCCTTGAAATTTTCATCTTATTCTAGTAACAGATTAGTTTGGAGCACATTTTTATGTTCGTCAGCTGTTGAGTTGTTCTCAGACCGCTCCTCAAAGAGAACACTCTCATTCTTTATTTTAGGTCACCAACTGTTTCTAGGACCCCAGTGTATGAACACAGCTATAAACATTCTTTTTCCATAAAGTGCTTGGAATTTCTTTCCTAGCCGAGGAAATGTTAACTTAACTGCTACATGGAGTCAGTTAGGGTGTTAAGAGATATGAGCTACTCCACTCTTAGATGCTGTTTAGCAAATAATAGCGCAATGTACCGTCATTGTCAAAGCTTCCCCCCCCTTTTTTTTTCCAATTTTACTGGAATTTGCATGATATTTAGGTTAATGTATTTACTACATGTTACTCTTTCGTCACTTATGCCGTTAGCCGTTATCAGTTTTATAAATGGTGCCATCACACATAATCATCCGGTCTGTTGTTTCATGGCCCTAACTGCATGCTGATACAGCTGATACAGCACTGCCCTCATTTAAATTATTTTACGCCCCGTAGTTTTTGGGCTACTTTCGACTTTAAACATGTGGTGTTTTATCTATTGCAGCAACACTATGCATTTTCGACTCCCGTAGACATGATAATTAACGACAAAAGTCAATTTATCGGCATTAGTACAAATTTATGTTAGAGATGTAATTAAATTTAGCCTAAATCTCCTTGTTTCTAAGCAATTTACTGCTGTTGTCTACAAGCTGAATAAACTGCAAAAACTTAAGATCCATCAGATTCAAGGACAAATACGTAAAAGTGGAAAGGTGCAGTTTTCCCTTCTACTCCATGAAGGGTGTATAAGTGATCAACTTTAGACCCCGGCCGCTTGACCTCTGAGAAAGAATTCCGGTTCCATTTAACAGCAGGCTGGGAGTTTTGGAGAAGAGAAAACTGTCTTACCTAAACAGTATCATCTGTCACATTCCGCCGACATTCCATCGAGCGTGTTGGAGGGCCGCTGAGTGTCTCGGTTTGTGACAAGCGAGCCGACAGAAAGTGACAAAACAATATTGGTCACAAGAATGTTGTGTCTTATGTAATAGAATGCGTAGCACGTGAGACGACCTGTCACTTCCAGGCTGTTAACAAATTGGTTCTTCGTATTTACAAATAAAGCACGCACGACGTGATGCTGTGGGTCTGAGTAAGTTGCAACCTTGCCTGCACACACGCCACGAGATGGCGCGGAGTTACATATGACGGAAGAACCTTTACCGTTTGGTGAAGTGAGTGCTCTGACATTCACTCACCAATTTCACCCTCCGGTTTCTGTGGAATGTGGAGCTCGTCAACACTAACACCCTAAAGATACTACCAAAATTGGAATTATGTTCGTCCAGCAAGAGACTGCCTGCTGGCCGAGATGTCACGGATACACAGTAAATATTAATTGTCTAATACATATTTGGTGAAAGCGTATCACTCCAAGTCGGCTTATATTTAAAACTGTAATGCAATTTAATAATATAATAATTCTGAAGCTTGTTCTTACCTTAAAAGTTGATAGATTCAATTGTAATTTAAGCACACAATATGATGTTTGGAGGATTAGAAAGGGTCGTATAAGTGATTTGTGAGGAACTTCAACCAGAAATCATCTGATGACTGACCAGCCAACAAATCGAGTGAGTCACTCGCTGTGTAACAAGTTACCTACCGCATCAACAGACTGACTGCCTGACAGAATCTTTCAGATTCATATATAGTGCTTAGTTAGCCAGCTCCCCGTCCTTTATGGAACCACAATATGTTACACAGAAACAGGCACTGTGTTCTATATGGAGCCAGCTGAATCCAATTTACAATTTCTTTAAGATTAATTTTAATATTATCCTACCATATTCCTCTTAATCCGTTAAATGATGGTGTCACGTCAGATTTTTAGAATACAACTTTGTATGCATTCCTTACGTCTGTCGTGTGTGCTACAAGTTCCATCATTGTAATCTGTTAATTCTGCCACGCCGGTAATATTTCCTCCCGCAGAGTACGGATCATGAATTCCCACCTTTCTGTCTCGTCTTACTTGCCATTTTTTAAACTAACACCTGATATTGCTACTTGCCCCTTTTCTAAGCTTTTTTATGTCAATAGTAGCCGAGGTAGCCTAGTCAGTGCAGTGACTACACTACGGGTTGGACGTTTGAGGAATAATGTTTGTATTCCTGGCAGGGGAAGGATCTCTATGCATACAATTTTCAAAGTGCCCAGGCTTCGTCTGGGACCCACACTTCCTCCTATTCAATAGGTAATGGAAGCTCTTTCCCCGAGGTTAGAGCGCCGGGGCGTGAGGCTGACCGTGCACCCCATCTAGTACAAGGATTAAGAATCAGTGGAGCTATACCTCCGCTGTCCCATATGACTTCGGAATATGCACGTCGCAAGCGCTTGCTTGAAGTTTCATTGTTAATTTAATGCTCTTTGAAGTAGAATTTGAACTTAATTCTCAAATCTTGGAACATAGAAATTGATGTTAATTTGGTACTTATAAAGAGCGGATGTGTTATTGCAGTTGTAACGATTTGAGTAGAAAGTAAATTCGGGAGCCCACTGATTCGTGATGAACTTCACTGTAAACTATACACATTGAAGGCTTCACAAGATGAAGAATAGATAGCTCATAAACTTACACTTTCTCAGGCAATTGCTTTGAGAGAGACGATTTCGAATATATCACATTTCGCCGCCTGTTCCTGTTCTGCCATGGTTCTTGTGTTGTCCAGCATATAGCCTACGTCATTGGCGGAAATTATACAATGGTCGTGATGCAGATAAATTGCTGGCCGTTGTGTTGCAAATGGATAGAACCCATTTGTTGAATTGACTGTATTACCGCACACCGACAATAGGAGGGCGTTTGCTGTTAACGCTTCACGGCGCACGAAATAACATAAATGTAACGGATTTTTTGACCTTGAATATTATAGTCTGAAAATGGCAGGCCTTATACAGGGTGATCAAAAATTCTCTGTGCACCTGACGATTGTATTGTAATCATCAGGTGTACAGACTTTTTGATCACCCTGTACTAAACAAAGCCCTCTTGTATTGTTCCTGGCATATATATATATATATATATATTCTCGGAGACGACTTATTGAAAGGGGACACGTAGATGTAGCTTTATTGTTATATTTTATGAGGCTGTAACACTGTTGATGAAGAAGGCAAAAAAGCTCCGTAGGTCTAAACGGTGTCACATGGCCACAAAATTCAGCCATATACTTCAGCTATAGACCACGGCATTCATTCATGCACGTGTGTGCAGTACCTTAGTGAGGGCCGAACAAGGGGTGGGGCACCCGACCAGATTCCCGGGACGCCAGCCTATTCATTCTGTAGTCTGTCTTACGACAGGTCCGTAGACTTCCAAAACGATTTCTCCGCAGAATGCTATATAATGCTTCCTCTTTCAGTCTCCAGTATCGCCACTTTTCCTTAATGTCATTTAATAGTTTCTTACGTCTTTTACCCCGTCTTCCCCTCACTTCTGTCCTTCCTTCTATCTTTCCTTAGGTAATGTGTTTTAGAGAGCAGTTCTTACGCACCTGTAAGGGGCGCTAAAACGCCACTGGAATAATTAGGAATATGTTGCTAGTAAATTCAGGTTTCCACACACACACACACACACTCTCTCTCTGTCTCTCTCTCTCACACACACACACACACTCTCTCTCTCTCTCTCACACACACTCTCTCTCTCTCTCACACACACACACACACAATTCTCCGAAAATTGGCATCAGTTTGGGCACGAGCTTTAAAAAATGTTCGCCAGCGCTATCCTAGGCAAAAATAAGTTTACAGAAAATCAGTTTCAGTGGGTCCCAAATGATAAACATGCCCGGGGGCGCCCACATGTCTCGGGCCGGCTCTGTTCTCGGTGGAAATTCATGTTGGACAAGCAAAAGTATTTTTATGATACATTTGGGAGGGATAGAAGTGAATTGCAGAGTTGATATTGTGACGACAGATGCCCGGTGGGAGGCGCGAGTTTCATGATTTCTCCAAAGCGTCCAGACCGGGCTTTGGGCCCACACAGCCTCCTAAGAAATGGGTATCGGGGGATTCTACCTTGGGTTTGAAGCGGCCGGAGTGCAAGATTACCTTGCACGTACATCTAGTCCAAAATTAAGAATTAGTGGCTATGTAGCTCTGTACAGTACCTCCACACACACACACACACACACACACACACACACACACATACACACACATTCATAACGTGCCCAAATGATTGAAAATTGTGTTTACGGTCAGTAAATAAACAGCAAAATTTATTCCAGACAGAATGCCGCAGGACCCGGAATACATACAAAATTGCACGGGTTTCCGTTTTATAAAAATTCTAACAAATTTATAGACAGAAGAAGAGAGTTTTTCTTTACGTAGCATAAGATTCTAAGTTATTTTATTGCTTAATTTTTTCATTGAATTATACCTAACAATGTGTCTTCTTGGTGCGTCGTTGAATTAAACACACGGATATATTTCTTGGCTTAGTACTCAATTAAACACACGGATATATTTCTTGGCTTAGTACTTAATTAAACACAGGAATAACCTTATCTCCAAAGGCGGTTCAATCTTCAAACCGAGGAAAAGAAAAACTTAAAACTGATTAAGAAATTCTCTGTATATGTGGTTTGAAAATCGGTTTTAGTAAAAACCGTGAAAAGTTGTTCCTGTGCACGCCTTCCAGACATTTGCGAGAATTGAAGTATAATTGAAATCATTCTTAACTTCTACACTGGGCGGAAATGAATGGTCAGCTTCATGCCACGGCTACTTTATCCGAAAGGAAAAAGCTCCCCGTACCTATTGGTAGCAGACTGGGTGTGCTGCTGAGCCGGTCTGTGAGCCGGAGTAATAACCACCTTTCTTCGGATGCCCGGCCCATTGCCCAGTTTCTGTACTGATTACTCTATCCTTGCTCCGTCGAGAGTGTGTGGCAACACTGAAATTCTAAGTTTCACAGTTCTATTAAGAATTTAATTTACATTGACATGAATAATTTATGTTTTACAGCTGCTTTTATGGTAGATGAAGAAGACCGTGAGTTTGATGGAACGCCTTCATTATCTCACGAGAAGTCAGATGACAGTCTGTGTGGTATTCACTCCGTTTGCACCCCCATTAAAAGCTGCACATTGTTGCAAGACCTGATGGAGCAAAGTTGTCTTGCAACTGAAAAGTAAGAAGCCTATTTTGACATGCCAGAAGTCAGGAAGGTTAGATTGTATTCTTTGGTAAGACTTGCCAACCCCTGCATTTGCATTCAGAAACGGTGAGATGTAACAAACTGCATACTGTGATTCGATTTCCCAAGGCTGTGAGTATTAAAGTGATGGTCTTGGACGACTCGACACAACATATTTTGGTAGATAAACAGGGTTGGCGCTACCTGCGAGGTAAATTAGGCAGCTGCCAAGGATGACACAAATTCTGAATGGACATTCATAAATTTACACGAATAAGAAAATACAAAAAATTAAAAATTAAGGAGGAATGGCTAGAACTGATTCCATTTATGTGAGAAAGCAGTTTTTGAGGGACACTGTTTTATTGAAATTATGGCGCTTACTGTCACAACCGAATTCAATGCTTTGGTTTTGGTGGCAGTTTTGGTAAGCGTTGTGTCTTTAAATATTACCAATGGGAATAATAATAATAATAATAATAATTTCTATAAGCTACTTCTTTTACGACCGGAAGGTCGCGGGTTCGATTCCCGATGGTGTAATTGGAATTTTTCATTGACATAATCCTTCCGGCCGCACTATGGCCCTGGGGTTGTCTCAGCCTCTAACAGAAATGAGTACCAGGAATATTTCCTGGTGGTAAAGGCGGCCGGTGCGTAGGGCTGACAAACTTACCGCCTTCCTGTGCCGATTGTCTTGAAATCTGGGAGCCTCAACCTCCTGGAGCCCTCAGGGCCTGTCCAGGCCTGTAATGGGATTGCTTTAGCTTTACCTTTACCGTTACCTCTTTTGCGATATCAAAGAACTGCACTCTTTTTAAATTTGTGATGAAACTAAGTGCTTATTATTTACATTCATTCATTTATTTCACATTCCATTAAGCTTATACATATGTGGAAATAATCATGTATACATATAGCATAATAACAAGCAACTGTACATTCAGTCTATACTGTGCCTTATTGTAGCGTCATTGTTTAGTTTTACTAGGAATTATGAGTACTATAATTAAAATAAGCCTAGGTAATAATGAAATTGAAAGTGATATCAACACTCAGCATGTATTAAAATACTCCTTCAGAGACAGTGAGAAGCACTTTGTGGTGAGTGTTCCAAATTCACCAAAATACTTCTTTGCCCTGAACTTCATTCCAGTACATGCATGCCCTGTCAAAATATTGATAGCAGTATACGAATTGAAGTACTGAACATTAGTCAACTGCATTAATCAAAATAATGTTTAATTGCAATTTGAGGAAACTCGGTCAGTTTCACGTGCAAGGATGATGACAGATTTTTGGATACCAAAAACGTATGCTGTTTAAATTTCTTTGTTCAAGTAAGTGATTTTTAATACTTGAAATAGAGAATATGTTTTCCTTTTTCATGAAGAGATTCAAGCAGTATATGGAGAAATGTGAATGCATGTAGAGCAGAATAATTTTATGTGTAATGGGGAGGTGAATGGTAATGAATTTTAGGTTTGACATCAAGAATCAAACTAAATAAACCTACTACCAAAAGTCAAAATACTAATAGTGCTATTGATGGTTCAATTTAAATAATATTTCGGGCACTTCTGTTTATAATTACATTTATGAAACCGTTGCATGTAATAATTGTGTTGGTGATTGTGTGTATCGGGCATATTGACATTTTTGGAAGAAGGAGCATTGGCTGCAAACCTTAGAGGAGATGGAATGACTAGTGACAAACAAACACTAAACTTTAGTGATAAAATTCCCATGAAGTTGGATTTGTGGGGTTTCACCACAAACAGGGACCAAAAAGAAGAGAATGCATAGCAGGCTGTTAGCCAGACCCATGAACGCAGTGTGTGCAGCGACTTTCATTGTGGAGGCTTATACATACATACAAAATGCTGTATTATACATATAACGTGTTTATATTATGTATGCGTAAGCACAAAAGGCGCCTTTGTCAGGACTGCAAAATCCACACTTTAATTTCGTGATGCACCTGTAATATTCCACAAAATACCTCGGTTGTACATTTTTTTAAAATGAGTTGTTGCCAATCATGACAGTTCAACTGAGGCAACACGTGGACATGGTAGGATGTTGCAGTGGTTTAACAGACTGATCAGCTTGTTAGTCTTTGATATTTTGCAAATTCCTAGTGGGTTTATTGCACCAACTTGCACCTCCCTGACTATATGCCTGATGCAAAGTCTCAAGGTTTGGCAACAAGAAGATAAACGAAGGTAGATGATACCCCCCCAAAAAAATATCTGACCACAAAACAATATTGTACAACGGTAATCTATCACAGTACTATCAAAATCAAAGAAAGAGACGTTCCTGAACTAGATACTGGAAGAGTTCTTCAGGCCCATCACTCAGGTGTAGATTTGTGAAATATATTTCAGAAAGTATGAAAGACATGTTAGTTTCATTCCAGGATTGAACTAGACTTAATAAATGTAATGGTGATCCATCAATCCACAACTTTAAGCATTACAGTAGTTCTTAATTAAATGATTAATTAATTACTAAACCACCATCAAACACAACTCCATATTTATTGTGTAGCGATAAACACAACTTCTATAATTCAAGCTAATAAGAAAAGCATAGACATGAAATTTACAATTCTAAATCATACATGAGATATCACAAGATGTTTATACGTTACATATATATTTTTCCCTTTGTTTTAATTTTTTATATTTAGCCTGATTAGGATCAGTTAGGACAGAAATACATGGCATATTTTTACACAAAAATATATAGTTATGATGGATGGTGCTTAATTAAATAATTAAAATTTTATAGTTTAAAGATAATAGGATGTCTTGTATAAAATTAAAACAGCTCTTGTTTTCCAAAGTAGAAACATTTTCTCAAATTCTCTAAACCTAGTGTTCTCCTGTGATACAAACTTTGGTTACTCAGTGAGATAAATGCTTCAATATCATTCATGACTATATGGTTGTCTGATGTATACCATTCAGCATCAATGTGCTCTGTAAAAAACAAAGCCAGAATCAAGTTCTCAGCATCAGAGTGTTTATATTACTTTTTCAAAATCCTTTATATTTCGAATCCAGGAAAATTAGAAGTTGTGCTGTCATTTACTTTAATCTTTCCATTTGTATTTAAAGGTTGGGAGAATTAACATGTGGTTACCAGGGAGATGAAATTCTAGTTTGCTGCCCTCAAGGAGGATTTGAGAGTCCTCTGACAAACCATTACACCAGTACTCAAGGATCTTTGCTGTCACAGAAGAGGATAAATTGTGGGCAGCCCTTATTCAACAGTATGAAACGAGGAAGAAGTGGTGGTCTTGGATCACATCCATGGGTTGCACGCATCGGTTATAAAAGTAAGGAAGTCAGTTGTTATTGAATGTCATTTGTAGATAATTAGCCTGTTGAGAGTTTAAACTTTCTGGAATATGAAGCTGTGTTTATTATTAATTAGTTAATAGTCAACATGATATCTTATGCCAGAAGACTTTAATCTCCATTAACATGGCAGTGAAAGCCTCAAGGCACAAATTTTAGTATTAAGTATTTATATGGTTACAAGAGTTAAGTTAGAAAGTACTGTAGTATATATATATATATATATATATTATACCCATATTTGCAGAGACAATAGAAGTCTGTGGTTCCATACATCAAAAAAATGGTTGAAATAAGGATTCTTAATAAAGCACAGTGCTTTGACAAATTATATTCAGTGCCATTCACAGACTTTCGCTCTATGTATACATATGCTGAGTACAATGTGCTCTTTCCTTTAGAGATGTTAATAAGCTTGCTTTTTCAGCATAGTTCTTCCACCACAAATGGTGCCTTTGTAGCTGTTACAGTCAGGAGTGCACAAAAGTTTCAAACAAATATGGCAGTGCAGTGTTGCTAGTAAGGAGACTGGACTAGAAGCAGATGCTGATAAAACTAAGTACATGGTAATATTGAAGTCAGGGAATGCTTACTGTCATTTAGTGTAAAAATCTTTTGTCTTCCAGTTTGCTATACAAAAATATAAAGATTAAGATACAGAGAACTATGATTTTGCCTGTTGTTTCATGTTGGTTTGAAACATGGTCACTCACATTGAGGGAGGAAGGGGGGCTGAGGATGTTTGGGAACAGGGTGCTGAGGAGAAAACTGGGGCCTAAGAGGGATGAGGTAACATGGGAGTGGAGAAAACTACATAATGAGGAGCTTAATGATCTATACTCACCAAATATTATTCAGGTGATCAAATCATGAAGAATGAGATGGGCGGGGCATGTAGCAGGTATGGGAGAGGTGTATACAGTGTTTTGGTTGAGAAAAACAGGGGAAAAAGACACTTGGAAGACCCAGGCCTAGATGGGAGGATAATATTAAGATAGATCTTCAGGAAGTGGGATGGAGGGTCATGGACTGGATTGATCTGGCTCAGAATAGGGACATGTGGCGGGCACTTGTAAATGCAGTAATAAACTTTCTGGTTCCATTAAATGAGGTGAATTTCTTGACTAGCTGAGAACCAGTTAGCTTCTCAAGAAGGACTCTGCTCCATGGAGTAAGTAAATATGGGAATGCTGTAATGGTAGTGCTATGCTAATTCTAAGTGAATTTGTATTCAGGAGGCTACAACTGGTAGTCTCACACCAGTTGACAATACACTTTTGTTATGTAAATGGTTGGAATGCCATAACTAGTAAAATAATTTTGGAAACGTTGCCATTTTTATGCATCTGCCATTACTGATCTATGAAATATGTTGCCTCTAAGTATACTTTTAGGTTTCAATTGTTATGTAGTAGAAAGACAGGACCAAATTGCTCTAAGGCAAGAAATGTGTATGAACTTTTCTACTGGTACAAAGTATGATCCAATAACATTTTGGTTTAGTGTGTTTAATATCTGTAAACATCCCAGTCAAAATTCTTCCTGCCATTTCTGTTCAAAATAGAGTTTTGCTAATTTTGTCTTATTTGTTTCTTGTTACGCAACACGTTCTCATATAATGAACAATGAAATCACTCCCATTGTTAGTGAACCTGCATTTAGTTTTAAAAATTCCAGTTTCTTTCTCAAAATATATGCATCCTTTTTTCTTAAGTATTTTTTCACACATTAACATTGCAATAAAGGTCGTATGGAAATATTCTACATTTCTTGTGGTTAATGTTAGAATTCAGTAGTTCATTATGATTCTATTTCCTGTTCCATTTTAAAATTGACAATTTTGATGTTCCTGTAAACATACTGCTGGGGAACTGGACTAGAGTTTCTATTTCCCAGTCCTACACTTACGGTTTATACAACATTTCCATGCATCGTATAGCTCCTACAAAATTAACAATTAGATGTTTTTATGGTGTAGTAAAATAAGAATTAATTCCTCTCTTTCAATATTTCAGTTCTTATGTTTTTCTTTTCTAGATACAAAGACAGGCCATATGTCATATCCTTGCTGTGGATCCATTATCTCTGATAAAACTATTCTAACAGCTGGTCACTGTGCCCTTGGAAATACAGATAACTACAAACTGTAAGAATCTGAGTATACTATTTATTTTAGTGTAATGTACATATTTGATGTGTATACGGAAGTATAATTAGCATGCTAAGAGGTCAATCCCTTTCATCAGCATGAAGGAGATATGATAGGCTGCAGTGAAACAGCTGTATAGCATATTTCAGCACAAAGCCTGAAACTTCATATGCATTTAAACATTTAAAAAGCTTGAAACTTCATTAAGATCAGTGTTATATACAGTGCTGACCGCCTCTCTGGTCTAGTGGTCAGAGTTTCTGGCTACAGATACAGAGGTCCCGGGTTCGATCCCCGGCGCTACCAGATTTTCTGAGTAGTATTGGGTCTGGAACGGGGTCCACTCAGCCTCGTGAGGTCAAT